>Ga0256838_1000035_pt1 | contig 108133 bp, 132 predicted proteins | sample 4571419metaG_FD_185978 | JGI IMG/M metagenome (GOLD analysis project Ga0256838, IMG submission 185978) | Hydrothermal vent microbial communities from Guaymas Basin, Mexico - 4571-419 | ecosystem: Environmental > Aquatic > Marine > Hydrothermal vents | place: Mexico: Guaymas Basin | collected... | reverse complement strand
TTGATTATGGTGGCGAAGTTAATATGTATCTATCTAATGAAAATGGTGTTCCATTTTCGAAACACTATGTTCCAGATTTTGAAGGAATTTATCCAAATATTTACGAGTGCATCGAAGCATTTGAGAGAGTGTTTTTTTTTTGAATAAGATGCTCTTTTAAAAGTTTTTTTTCCTAAATATATACGGGAATTCGAAATGAAGAAGTTTTTGTTTATTGTACTTGTGATAATCTTATCTATTAATACGTTTATAGAATCAAAAAAATAATATTAATTACATTAATACAAATAAGATTAACATTCTTGATAATTATATTTACTTTAATGGTAAAAACGCATACTTAATTTTCGACAATACTCCAAGTTTGAATCCTCAACAAATAACGATAATGATGTTAGTTAAACCAGTAAAAATTAACGTTCCGGCATCTGCACTTGTTAATAAAGAGACACAATATGAGTTAGGATTTGGAGATTCTGACATTAGATTCGCCTTAACCTTGGAAACTATGAAAAACAAAGGAACAGGTTGGAAGTGGAACACTATTGAGTATCAAAATATATACAATACAAACTGGATTGCAGTAACATACGATACTAATATAGTTAAACTTTACGTCAATTTGACATTAGTTTATTCGTATAATGGTGTATTAGCAGGGGAAAACTTATACTATACTGGAAGTATATATTCAAGTAATCATCCATTAAGACTTGGTACAAGAGATCTTGATTTCGATAGTGTTACTGATAGTTTCCAGAAGTTCTATTTATACTTCTTAATGATTTACAATAGGCCACTACAACAAGAAGAAGTTAAATATAATATTAGGAATCCATATAATCCTATTAGAAATGGTTTAATACTATATGTTAACCCATTCTCTATAGTTGGTAACAAAGTTTACGATTTTTCATCAGAAAATTTAATTGGAAGAAATTACAATACTATTGTCAATATAAAAACAAAAGTTCTTTTTGAATATTCAACCGTAGTTTAATGAACTTTACGACATTAACTCAAATTTTTTATTTTTGAGGTCCACTCTATAAGTGTAACCATATGAGTCCCTTGCTATAACTACTTTATTTTCGATGTCTTCATCGATAACGTTGAGAACTTTACCATTACAATCCAAGGTTTCTTCTCCAATTAATGTATATGATTCACTTACAATTTTATCACCAACAACTTCAATACATTTTCCCTCTCCATAACCAAATCTGATGTAATATTTTGTCATATAGTTCACCAAGAAATAATTCAAAAGAAAGAATTTAAGTTAATATACAACATCTTATTCAAATACAATAGTAAATGTTTCATCACAATATTCAATAATATACAACATAATAATAGTTCTCATTAACTTCAATAATTTTCTTGTTTCTATCAAAGATATAATAGTCAAATGATAATTTCATATTATCATAATGAGAGTTGGCTTCATAATTTTAAACTTTTCTGTTTAATTACATAAAAAGATAGTTAGGTAATTATGTTATTACATAAACTTTTATACACGTATATAAAACTAAACTACAAACGTTTATTGAACGATATAACTTTAGTTGTAACAATTCAGGTGAAAACTTTTAGATAAATATCTTTTGAGCATTCTTGTTCATATTAACGTAAATAATATTTAGAATTTCCTTGTATTATTAATAAACGAACATAATTGATAGTGTAAGCATTAGAGTATGGTATTTGAACAGAATATTCAACATTATTAATTTTAATATGTACAAAAAAGCATGTTCTCAAATAGATGCTTATAAACTCTAAATTCAGCGAAATATCATCTGGTTTCATTATTTTATATATTGTACATAATGTCTATACAAATGAATTTACAAAGTTTTTATAACTATTGACGTTAAATCTATCACTAGAAATTATTAGTTTTTAACATAATTCTTACCATAAATAACACTAAGTATTATATATAAAACGTTTTTGTTGAACAAACAATTTAAGAGTTATAAATTAAAATACAATATGGTGATTAGGATGGTTATGTATTCGACTATACTTGAAAAGGATAATAAACTTGTTATTGGATTATCATATGTTCAAGGTGGTTACACTCACATTCTTATAGTGTCAAACCCACAATATGGTTCGCTTTCTCCGGGTGAGTATGTTCGTGGTGATGTCGCAATAGAAATTTACGCTTCTAAACCAATACCCTTTGATGAATTTGAAGATTTTGTCGATGATTTAATTAGAAAATTCTTTACGTTGAACGTTAAACTAAAAATCAAAGAGTTTCTCGCTGATTTTAAGGATCCATATCATATTCACAATCATAAAATAAATGATTTAGATGTTAAAATATTTAAGAATCCAGTTATCGAACTAAGTGAAAGTGATGGTTATATAACGTATACTATTAGAGACTTTAATTTTTAATGATTTTACTATTTTATAATACATAATATAATTGTCTGAAGTATTACAATTATTTCTATGTATTTTATTTCAAAACTCGAACAACACCAACACGAAAAGTATACTATATAACTTTTTCTCTTAACTCTGGTAGATATTGTTTTAATGTTTCATCATATTCTATTCCTTTATGCATAAGTTCGTTGTCAACGTATGTTATTCAGTCAAGAAAAATAAATTTATAAGTGTGATACATATACATTGAAAACAGAACCGTTGAATAGAATTGTTTATAACGTGTTTCACCACGTATATAATACACTCTAACTACTAGATGAAGAATCATTAATCCTAATTTTGATTGTATCACTCCAATGTGATGTTACAATCGTCTGAAGTTCTCTAATTTTTTCAATACCCCATTAAACCAACTAATAATGTTACATATAATATTTCTACGAAAGTATCACCAATAATCAACATTAGTAACCACGATAAAACTTGCATCACGTCTGAGAAACCTGGAAATTTTGTTGCCCACCACATTGTGAATAGTATCATTGGTAGAATTACTATAATCATTGTGGTAAACGTAGTAATATTATCGATAATTTTCTTAGCGTTCATTATACATCACCCAATATTATATACGTATATAGAGTTTATAAAGTTTTTGATTAAACTCTTGTGCTACAAAATAACAATTAGACGTGAATTTTAACACATAACTAAAAATTCTGGTTTGATTTTTATGTACTAAACTAAAATACCATATACATAATCAGATTTATATTTTCCAACATTATATCCCACTACGAATATTTTTTTAACATTAATTTCTTGGAGTGTTTCTTCGTCGTATTTATTAAATATCCAGTCAGGAAAAGAAATATTTGATGCACCAATTTTTTCTATTATACAATTTAGTATATCATAATTAGTTACAAACTCTATGTGTAATATTGTGTTAATATTGTGTTCAGAGAAGAAACTAAGGACATTAGTGTATCTAGAAGTTACGAACGTATTTTCTTTGTTTAACTTATACACGCGATTAATAAATGATATCAACATATTATTTAATTGGTCTCCTTTAACGTCTATAATGACAATTTTATTTTTTGTAGAAAGATGATTAACAATTGAAATAATTTCATTTTGTGACATTATAGTTCTATACGCAGGATGTGAAAACATAATTTTATTGTCAATTGGTGTAACATCAAATTCTATTCCATCGTATAATAATAAATTTACTCGTTCACTTTGCATTGCATGTTTTATAATTTTCATAAACTACCCGGAATTATCATAGAAACCATAATTTAAATACATCAATGCTCTAAATTCCAAATACTATTCTAAGATGTCCATTAGTATCCAATTCAATCTATATTGTCTTATACAAATTCTCGATGATCTATTTATTGTTATATTGAAATAGTTTATATTAATATTGTACTTATCGTGCGGGAACATAATATGATTAATTACCTCATTTAGATTCGTTCTAAATGTATCTTTGTTTATCTCTACCATATCCTTATAAATTATTCCGTTCATTATAACTTTCATATTAGACAAACTTTTGATTTCTCTACTCTTATATTTTTTAAAAGTATCAAAATTTATATAGAGAATTTCGAACAAAAAAGTAAAGAAAAGTTAAAATTTCAAATCTTCATCACTCAACTTTTATTTCATATCCTTTGATTTTTTCTGGTTCTTTGAGTGGAACCTCAACTTCTAGGACACCATTATTATATCTAGCACGCGCCTTTTTAACTTCAACCTTTCCTGGAAGTGAAAGCGTTAAGTTGAAACCACTATAGAACCTACTCACTCCATACTCAAGTTCTCTTTCTGATTTTCTTTCAACACTAATATTGATTGTCTCTTCGTCCGGGAACCTAACGTGAATATCTCTTTTCTGAACACCTGGTAGTTCAACAACAATTTTAACTTTGTTACCTTCGATGAATATATCATAATTCGTTGAAACAGGTACTCTTTGGACGTATCTGTTTGCTCGTTCTAAAATTTCATCCATCTCACGAAGAATCTCCTCAAACGGGTCATAATAACTCCATCTCCTCATTTTTTCATCACCATATATTTTAATAACCAAAAGTATTTAAAAATGTTTCGGTAACTTACCAACTACTCTTGTTAACTAAATGTTTAAAAGTTTTAGTGATTACCTATAAGTGTCATATCCACTTTCCATAGTACAGAACTAAACTCTTCATATCCTTTAGATTTATGCTATTTCTTCTATTTTATTCGTCATTATACACGCCAATTATTAACTTATATAGATTTCTATAAATTAATGTATTTTATTATTCATTAACTATTTGTAATATTTTTGGTTGTTTTTGTGATGTTTTGTTAGTGGTGAATTATATTATTCGTTTTTATTTTTGTTATATTTTTTGAAGATTTTATAACATTTGTATCAAAATTTTTCGTCATTATGACAATACTACTCTAAATTGTTTGACACTCGAAGTTTTCCAAGTAATAGAAAACGCAAAACTTGTTGAAAAAATGACTAAAACAAACTACAAATTTTGACAGTTTAAGTAATTCTCACAAAGAATACAAACACTAATAAATTCAAATTGTAAACACAATATAATTTGTACAACTAAATGGAACATTTGTCACGTTCTCTTTTGAAATCACTATTCTAAAGTGAGAGGAGAATATAAGACAAGAAAAAAACTATAAATTCATTTAAATATTTTATATTAAACATTTGATGGGGAACTTGAATGAAACGAATACTATCAATAATTATTGTATTAGTGATAATGCTAACACCAAAACTATTTGTATCAGGAAAACAAAATATTAATTTCATAAATTCTAATAAAATAGTTAGTTTGCCAATAACAATAAATGAAAAAGAATACTTTAAGAAAATCGATACTTACACAACAATGTTTGCAAACGATGGTCACAAAATAATATTTACTTCGTCTTCAGATAATTATGATGGAGGATTCTATATTAACAAGATCATTACTCTACCATTATATATAGAGTTTAATGTGTATATAATAACACCTAATTCTTCAGATGGTGACTTTCTAATTAACTTTGTACCATATAATAAATTATCTGATGCGCTAAATCAAGCAAATCATTTTGTTTATGAGTCAACAAATTGTTTCAGTATTTGGTTTGGTGATCCAAGTGATAATAACCAACACAATATCTACATTAGACCCAATTATGAAACACTTAACAATGTATATCTTGCTCACGGAGTAAACTATTACATTAAAATGTATCTAACACAACATATGTTGTATCTATATGTTGCTGACGTGAGTAATAATAAAATTTTAGTTAACAAATATATTAATATTAATCTTGATTATACAAAAGGTTACCTATTCATTGTTTATGATACATATTACGGGAACAACAAAGTATACATTTCAAACTTTATTATTTCGAACAGAATTAGTAAAGTCTTATTAAGTAATTCCTATATTTTATGAGATTTAAATAAAGTGTAATTCCTTTAAACTTTTTCTTACAATTTTATAGTGGGAAGCAAAATGAGAAAAATAGTTATTGTATTAATGGTATTAATTGTTATGTCTAGTATAAACGTATACGGCAAAAATAATATTGAGATCGTAAATAGCGCACATTCAACATACGACTTATATATTGATTTTTCGAGGTTATCGAATTCTGATTTAGATAAAATATTTTATAAACACTTCCCAGGAAATGATTATCATTTTGAAGTTGTCACATATAATGGGAAATAGGGTATCTTGTTCCACCCAGATACTAATGGTGATTTTAATCATTTTGTAATAATTAAAACATTTTCATACAAAGCAAACATACCAATCAATATCACGTGGGATGCAATATTCCTTGCAAATGATACTTATAGTTCAAGTGAAGAGGATAATCAAAAGAATGCTGGTGGTCCAATATTTGCATATATTGATGATAACAATTGGATAGGAATTGAAAATTACTATGGTGTTGCTGTTATAAGAGGATACCATAAGGGCAATAGGTTTAGTGTATATCCAGACTTGCCAGAACCGATTCCTATAAAACGAGAATTCAATTATACGATATTATTTGATCCTAATACTTTTAGAGTTAACGTGTTATTTGATTATAATTCATATTATGGATGGTTAGATATTTATAATACAAATGATTACAACTGGAATTTACCTCCCTCAAGGTCAGATTATTATAGTAAGATAGTGAGGATTGGTTTTGTCGTACACAGGTATTTTGGTGATTATATTTTATTTAATGTAAAAGTTAAGAAGTATGCAAGAATTGTTAATATTCTTTAATTGTTTTTATATCAAAGATTATTTTTATTCCATATGGGAAGACATCCGCTTCGATTCTAACATTGGAAACAGTAACTCTGAATGATGTTTCAATCTTATAAACCACTTCGTTCAGTTCTGAGAGTGTTGTTTCTATAGTAAAAGTTATGAATTTAATTGAGTTATTATCGCGTTCTACTATTTCAACGCTGTCAAAATAAGAACTTATTATTTCCTGTATTTCTTTTTCAATATTTTCACTCATATTTAACACCATAATAAATACTTGAAATTTGGGTTTAAATTCTTTAAAAATTAAAATATAAATTACATTGTTTTTCAACTGGATATATCCATCTTGGTGATTTGATTCGCCGGTTTTAATAAATAAGCGTACATTCCTATAACTATAATTTAGTTTAACCATTTAAACTTAATTATTACATTATAACTACGGGTTGAAGATGAAAAAGATAATTTACGCGCTTATAATTTTTATGATAGTATTAATAAATAGCGAGCACGTTATTTCAAAGAATTCATTAACATTTGTTAATAGTGCAAAGCATATTAGTTATATAGATTTTAATATGGACAGAATTACAGGAGAACCAGAACTTGTTTCAGCAAAATCATCTCTAACACTACAAGACTTTAACGATGTAAGTATCACACCAGAACATTATATAGATGTAAAATCTCAAAGGTCGTCGAATGGAGTTTATTTGTTAAGAATACCAATAAGCCCATTTTTATTACGTTCTGGATTTCTTAGAGTTAGTATCGAGTTTAAGGTTGTCAAACAAAGTGCGTCATCTTTTGCATCATCGATCTCAATAGGAATTGGTAATACAACTGGTATTTATAGAGTTGATAGTGGTTGGGGCGTTAAAGTGCCAAATTACTACGGTATCTTTTATTATTCATTTGATACACGATACCCAAAATTAGTTATAAATGGAATTACGGTATCGACTTCAATACTATCAACTGGTAGTGTATATAGTTATTCTAAAGATCAAGTAATAAAAGTAAATCCAATACGTGTGGATTCGTTATTATTCATCATTGGTGGAGGTGGCATAACAACATCACCATACTGTGAGATTGAAATACGTAAACTAAGAATAGTATCATATGTAATGTCTGAAGTGATCTGATATTGATAAAAATTACTTTTTCTCTTTTGAATGACTACCTCAAGGGCAAAAAGGAAGTCAGATTAACTAAAACTTCAAGAACTTTGGTATATCCATAATACTAATACTAAAGAACGTTGATAATATAAATAACATAATAACAAGTATAATTAGTTTTATTATAGTCTTTGGAGATTTTATAATCATAATACCCAAAATTATAATTATTCTCACTATTTTAGAAGAGATTATATTATGATATATTATGAATAACGTGATTTATTATTACTTGTATAGTATATCCTCAAACATAGTATCCACCCATTTAAAATTAAGAAAATTTAAATAATTTTCATCACTATAAATTCACAAAAAGTAATAGAGTTTCAATTAATAGGCATAAATGATTAAGTCTTTGGAGTCAATTATCTTATCATCGTGTATGATTTTTATTTTACCGTTTGATTGTCCGCGTTTTAGAGACATTATGATAATGTTGAGTGTTTTGTTCTCTTCTCCATTTACTTTAATTTTTAGTTTGTGATTGTTTAGGAGTATCCATTTCTGGGGTTTTTCTCTATATCCAATGAGAATATCATTTGGAACGTCAAACTCTATTTCGTATTCTTTATCTTTATTTGTTAGGTTCTCTATACTTATCGTCACTTCTGGTTCATAATCTGATAATGGTAACAGTTCTATTAGTTTGTTAATATTGTTGGCGATTTCATCTATTTTCTTTATTCCTAATTCCTCAAGGTCTTCTGGGAGTATTAATGGTACATCGATTGGTGTGAAAAATTGTATTCTAGTTCTTGTATCTTTAATTGTATCAAAATTTGCTTGCATAGTGACAAAAGCATCGAATAAATCGCGCAATTTTAATGCATCATTAAGACTTAATGGGATTTTCAAATTTGATAATTTGTTGAACTGTTTATTAATGAAATTATATTCGCCACTAATTCCTGTTTTTGTCTCAAATACTAAAACACCATTAGTATATGATAGTTCCTTGAAATACTTTTGTCCGAGATATTCGCGTTCTTGAATATCAATAACTTTTCCATTTTCAACTTTTGCGTTAACACCCGCCCAAAGAAATACATCCATTGAAATCACCATTGTTCTCATTTGATTATCTCCTTAAAAGTTTTTTGGTGCATTATTTACTGATATTCACCCGTTACAAAACTGACCTCCTTCCCGCCCTAAAGGACGAGGCTTTCAAAAGAAAAAATGTAAGATATGATGCTAATTAGACATACAATATCATTCCATCATATGAAACTATAATATTTTCTCCGTATTTCTCTCTCACATACTTTGTCATAGTGAAAAAGTCCATATTGTGATAAGCAATATGATATAACACAATTTTATCACAGTGTAATTCTAATCCTATTTCACACGCTTCATCAATGTTATTGTGGTTGCTAGCATTTACACCTATATTGTATATAGCGTCAATAATGCATAAATTAGGTTTATTCTTTTTTAGAAATTGTTCTGTTTTTTCTGGTAGTAGTTTTGTATCTGTTATAATTGCAACTTTCTTTTTATTTTCTTCTAAGAGGTATCCGATAGTGGGAACTGTGTGGTTTAATGGGAATGAAGTGACGTTTATATTTCCTATTTTGAATTTTGAGAATTCATTAATAAAGTTAATTTGTAGGTTCTTTGGTGACGTGACAATTTCTTTATCTCCATCAGGTAATGCATACAATGGAATCTTATTTTCGCTCCATCTTAGTGTATATAATCCAGCAATATGATCGTGGTGCCAATGCGTTAATAAAATTGCGTCTAATTTTAGTCTTGGGAACATTTGTGTGATATCAGTTCCAACGTCTATAAGAATATTCTCGTAATCGTCTCCAATAATTAGTATTGAAGGTTGTTTTCTACGTATGAATGAATATACCTCCGATAATTTAGAGTGTTCATCAGTTCCGTTGTGTCTTGGTACTCCTTCAGAACCACCCGTACCTATAAAATATAGGAACATTTTTTGTGCACCATTAGTGGCTAAAAGTGAAGATGTTTTAAAGGAATAAATTATCTTCTGTTGGATATATGAAGTTGTTTAGAGCAAGAAACGTGGAAATTTAAATATAATACTTGATTTAATATTTTTAGGTGGAAAATGAAAAATAATGTTACTTTATTATTTGGTATTGTTATGATAGTCGCTGGTTCTATTAGCGTTGTTCTCGCATTTCAAGGAACAAAAATAACTAGAGTGGATGTTCTCGTGAGGGGATTAAATGCTTCCATAATTTCATCAAGTACTAATAATATTAATGGATTAAATAAAATAGTCTATGGTATTGTTACTAATACAAATAGGACTTATATACAAATTCTTGATACTGTGACACATAGGCCAACAACATACGTTAAATCGGGAAATACGTACATTCTAGCGGATAAATTAGTTTTCCAGTATTTTTACAATTTTGATATACAGGATTATGATGGTAATGTTACATTGTTCGTGAACGAAATATGTACAAAATACTAAATGTTTATACCTTTTTCGTTGGTTTTCTTCCTAATCTCGTTCAAAAGAATTTCACTATATGTTTTGGTCGCTTCCTCAACGTACTTCGAATATCAATTAAATAGTAAAATTTTATGATATTTAATTATATTGTTTAGAAATAAGAATAGTGTAGAATAATTTAAATGTTAATATGCGTCACCAATTTCAATTTCCTTACACTTGTTCAACTTCCTAATTATTTCATAGTATTCATCATCTTCTGACATTACAACTGTTCCATCATTAAGAGTTATTTCTAAGTAATCGTAGTGTGTGTTCGTGATCATTATTGGCTCTATGCAATCTCCAGATACTGTTATTGTTATTAGGTCTGAGAAAAAGTCTCTCCAGTCTGGTATTCTATAAAGTTCCCCTGTTGCTCCACTATCGCTTGATATTGCTACATAATCTTCACCATCTTCTGTATACATAACGACTATATATCCTCGCGGTATGCAATCCAAATCATAGTTTGATACTATTACGTGCTCACATTTACAATTTCTTATTTTCTCTATAAATGATGTGAAGTCATTGATATTATCAATTTTTTCAGCTGTATCATATGTTTCTATTAATAAGTCCGGGTATTTTCTAAATGATATGTAGTCTTCTCCAAGGTCAAATTCAATATAATCTGGCGTGACTATTCTTGACATATTATCCACCAATCACTAAATGTTAAATAGTAACTTAAATTCACTATTATACCGGTATTCATATTACCTAAGTTGTAGACTTTTTCAAAAAGTGGTAATTAATTCATAATATTTTAATCGGGTAATCTACGAGTTATGCGTAATATAGTCTTTAAAGGTTTATGTTTAGATTGTTGTTTTTATGTTAGTGTTTACTATGATATTATAATTGTATATTGAACCTTCTGAACCAAATTCATCGTAAATTTTATTCCCTATAATTTTATTTGGGTGTGGTTTCAAAAATAATACTAATCCGTCTTGAATTGGATTATTCATATGTCTTAAGTTATAAACAATTTCATTGAAACTTAGAGATCTATTATATATCAAAACGCTCCCAATAATTATTGGTGTAATATGGTCAACATTCTTATCATTGTCTACATCTCTAGCACCAATATATAATAAGTTCCATCCTTTGCTAAGAGGAATATTTTGTTTAGTCCCATCTAATGTGTAAATTATTGTCTTATTGTAGTAAAAACGTGCTACACTCCCATCGTATGTGAGCGTGATCACGCCTATTTCAAATTTCTTATTTGATATATACCATTTCCATGGGATTGAGTCATCCGATTTTATTGCAAATGAAAAGTACTTCATATTGTATATAGCGATTTCATATTGAATCTCTTTATTGATGATCATATTGTCAAAGACCGTCCTCTCATAGTTCCAATTTATATATCTGACATCTACCATTATGGTGATATAATCAGGATTTAGGAATTCATAGTTTGGAAAAGAGATATATGACCCATTCGCTGTTAAGTCAATTAAGTATAATTCACTACTAAACTTATTATCCGAGTTTACAAAATAATAATTATGTTTTCCACTAACTATAGTGGATACTAATAGAAGCATTATTATAAAAACTATTGTTCTTATTGTGTTGTTCATACCATTTCCCTCATAATATTATGCTAATAAAGTTTAAATAACATAGTTTAATGCCGTATTTTGGAAAGCAAAATTATATTGTGGCAAAGTATGAAAAATGTTAAAATAGATGAATTAATTAACAAAGAAGAACTCCGAGAGTTGAATAGACATAAGAATTAGAACTTATTCACGAAGTAATATGTTGTGGTGATACTGTTTGGTTCCTTGGTTTCAAAATTGATATTTACTATCAATTATGTTATCTATAAAGAACGTTTTGATACATTGATAAATGATAGACAACTTCGAATGTAGAATTTTTATATAGGTATGATTCACGTTACAAAGAACTAAAGAAGTATATAATTGTTATACAAATATTATCTTTATACGCTTTATATTCTTAATAAATATTTAAGCGTTTGAGAAAATTTTAAATTGTTCAAGATATTTGTGAAAACTTAAGATTAAATCATAGATTTAAAAGTGGTAATTAATTCATAATATTTTAACCAGGTAATCTACGAGTTATGCGTAATATAGTCTTTAAAGGTTTATGTTTAGATTATCATTTTTTATAAAAGGCATCATCTGTTAGAATGATAAAATGATTAAACAACTTGATATCTAAATTAGTTCTATTCTACGAATATTATTCCTTCCGCTATCATTGACTTTCGTATTTTTCTTTGGTGAGATTCGTTTTTTGTTTCCCACGTTAACAAATTTAACTTTAACGTTTAAATCGTGTAAATTAGTATCAATGAAGTTTTTGATTAATCGCGTGAATTTCTTTCCCATATTGTGTTTTATTCGAAAAGTATTTGGCATAACGAGTAAAATGTTAATATTATGTTCTTCAGAAATTAATTCTACTCCAGATGCATCACTATAATGATACTCGTAATTTGTGGTTTGTGGGTATAATCTGTATATTATTGATAGAATTATTGCGTACGTGTTGAAAGTCTTTACTAGTGATTCAGCTACTGAGAGTCCCGTCAGAAGGTCACGAACTGACCTTAGATTGTAAAGTGTTGGGTGTGATAGTTTAAGTGCTAATTCTTGTATGAATATTTTTCTATCATTTTCGTTCATATTCATATAAATAATATTTAGAACTTCTCGTATTATTAGAGAACGAATGTAATTAACAGAACTTATTTCTGAGTATTGTATTTGCACGTCGTATTCTCTGTCATTAACTTTCATATTCACACAAATTGTATTTCCAAAACGGTGTTTGAAAACTTTAAATTTTATGTTTAATGATATGTTGCTTGAATTTATTATTTTGTGTATTGTACAAAGTAACCATATGAATGAACTGGTAAAATTCTTGCAATCACTATGTTCGAACTCGTCACTAGAAACTATTAGTTTTTTGAACATATTAACCCCATAACAATATTATGTGATATGTATAAAAAGTTTTTGTTAGTTTGTTGATTTACCTCAATTTCAATATACTCTTTTATATGAATGTAGGATGAGATACTATAAGATAAAGTTTGTTTGTCCAAAAGAAATATGAAAAGATTATGGAATAATTCTTTATGTAGGTGATTAACATCTACCTACATTTGAGTGATGATACATTCAAAAGAGAATATATTTTTGAAGATAGAGATATTATTCAAGTTTTGTATATTGTGTTAAATGTTAACTAGATCAATAAAGAGATATCATTATATTTAGAACCATACTATGATAATAACTGAAATCTTTGAATAATGTTCTTTCACAACATTGAATGATAGTTATCTATGGAAAGTAAGGTGATATGTGTAGATGTTGATTTCTATTTTAGAACAATAAGAAGAATATTTTCATTTTTATATTATATTATCTAATAATGTTATCAACAAACTTTCTATTAAGAGTAATATAAATGGTGTTGATATTGTTGCAATAAGTGCTTCTAATTTATCACTTGTTAATCTATAATAAAAGTACGCAAAAGGTATTACTGATACAAGTATCCCATAGAATATTAGAGTATAATAGTCTGATAGAACTTTATTTTCCTTTGTTTGGTAAGAAATTATTATCTTATCACTATAGGGGATTATTTTCACGTTAGTAATACAACAATCATTAATGTCAATATCTTGATAGAAAACTTTTCCATCGTATACAGTCCATAATCTTATTGTGTTTGAGTTATATTTATATACGTATAGGGTTTTGCTTTTTTCTGTGATTTTTAATATATTACCAACGAATACTCCATTATCATCATAAATATTTGCTGGTAAAACTTGTACACTAACGTTTGATGGTACATTAATTGTTAATTGATGATTATGGTATATATTATAATCTCTCATATGAATTAATTTTGGAGAGTATATTAACGTTGGAACTATAAACACTAATATTGCTATAATAAGTATACTATATGAGGGTTCAATACTACGTAATCTTCTAAAAATCAACGTATTATTAATTGATAACCTACGTTTATTCTTATTTGATAAGTCTATTATCATTTTCTCACCTAATAAGTTTTTGAGAAAATACTTATAAGTTTTTCGTTAATAATAAAAAAAGAAAATGAAATCAATAATTAAATTCAAGTTTTGCTTCGAGTTTCCAGATACCATCTGAATAACTAAAGATGTATATTGTTGTGTGCGAACCAGCAACTGGAATTTCTGGAATCTTATCAAATAACTCTTTTGCATACCTTTCTGTTGGACCAAATGATGCAAATGCTGGAACATTTTCAAGTACAACGTGGTGACTCTCTATCTTGAATGGATTAACAATGTATACTAAGTGGAGTTCTCCCTTAACGTCATTGTATAGTTTGTTGTACGCGTCTTGGAACTCTTCCACACTCATATTTGCCCTACTAATATAGTCAATTGCTCTACCTGGGAACCTAGTTATTACATCGTAACTCCGGTATAACTTGTATGTTTTATCAATTACTATTGAGAATATTTCACCTCCGGAAGCACCGTTTGCATCAAATTCTATATCGAGTATTATTTTGTCTGGAATCTTACTATCTAACTTGAATGAGACTTTAGTATTTGTTATGTTAAATTCACCTTTAGTTGGCATTACAGCATATCTCCAGTCAGGTGGACTAATATCATTGACAAACTCAATGTTCCCATAAGACTGTTCCTGATTAGTGTTTGTCTCTTGGTTTTGTTCATTGGTAGTGTTTGTTTCCTGGTTTTGTATAGAGTTCTTAACATCACTACTATTAACTTGGTTTGCTTGGGATCTGTCGTCTTTCTTTTCAGAGTTTATGCATCCAGCTGAAAAAACGGATGCAACTATCAAGATTCCAATAATAAGGGCGTACAACTTTCGCATATTGGCATCACCAACGCAAAATTATGGTGTGAGACTTTTAAATATTTCGGTGCAAATGAGGGATATTGATTAAATTATGGAGAAAACTTTTTATATTTCGTATATATAGTTGTATTAGGTGATTATGATAAATTATCAGGTTAGTCTTATTCCATACGTTGACCTTACGTATGTTGAAAAAACTACACGAATTGATAGTACTAATGTTTATAATGACTTTTTCGTAAAGGACGAAAATGGTTTATATAGACCATTACATTATACATTTTTCAAGGACTTTAGTGAGGAGACTCTAATTTCTGAAGTTAATAGATGGAGAGAAATTATTGTTGATCAATATGCTAAGTTCTACGATGAATATATTGACTCTGTTAGTAATGTTTACTGGCATCTTAATGAAATGTATGATCATTATTTAGAGTTTTATAAGTGGTTGTTTAGTGTTGATTATGATAAAAGGTTATTCTGGTTGGCGTTCCATATTTCTCGTGGTGATATTGAAACACGAAAAATATACCTGGTGAACTTATTTAATGAACTAATTGTGTGGATGGGTCATACTATGAAAATTATAGTTCCGTATAAACTATCAGAGGTAAGTATTAAAAAATACTTTGAATCACTATTACAGAAGTGTAGTAATGTAAATAATAATCCAGAGTGTTATGTTATTAATACATTACTTGGCAATATGAATAACAATAATCTTCTTGAGTTGGTATCTGGTATTATAACTAACTTATCGGCAAATAGTCTTGATTCGGATACTATTGTTGAATATATTAATAATTTGGGTATTCGAGTTTTGGAATATATTATTTCAGAAAATGTGTATAAAATGATTCATAATCATAGTCCTATATCCGAAATTAGTATTTTTCCTATAGAGGTAATATATGATAATGATAGCCATAAAAGTTATTCCGGTTTCTATGTTTGTCGTAAGATATACTCTAAGTATGTTGTAATACGTAATGATTCTGGGTTCGAGTGGCCAATTGTATTGAGTTCACTTTCGGATAAACCTTCATTTGTTTAATAGTACCACGCTCGTATTTTTATTTTGACTTCGTTCTGTCCGAACTTATTTTTTGTCTTGAAATACTTGTATAATGTGTTTACTAAATCTGCTTCTTTTCCTTTTCTAATTATTAACTTATTATTGCGTTCAATTACGTAGTCTTGTATAACTCGTTTTATTTCTTTTCTATCGGATAGGGAGAATTCATTAACGACTAATGTGTTTAGCACGTATTCAAGTTTTGCGCGTTCAATATTGCTACCACTTATTAATTTTCTTGTTGATGCGATGTCTTTTAATAATGAAATTAACTGTATTATTATTCCAGTTTTCTTTTGTCTTGGTGTTAATTGTTCTCTTAGTGTGCTAAGTGATATATTTAATGACTTTACTTGTTGTAGTATTTGTGTTAGTTTTTGTTTATCAATGTGTTTTGGTTTACTAATAAATAATTTCTCTATGGAGGATATTGGTAATGGTTTTATTGTGTTTCCTTCAACTACTCCAATTCCTCTAGTAAATAAGTTGTTGTTTATGTATACTTCATAATATGCGTGGAGTTTGCCTGTTCCAATTATTGTATAATAAGTTTTTTCTGGGTCTAAGTGTTTTATAGCGTCGAAGTCTTGTTCTGTTAAATTATATTTGTCAAGTATTTCATCAAGTAGTTTTGCCTCGTCGACTATTTTTTCGTCTTTTGTTCCAAGTAGTAAGTTATTTATTGTCATTTGCTCTATTTGTGTCAAGGTTTTTTGTGATATCTCCTTAATTTTTTCACCAAATGTTCTTATGGTGATTTCTTCGTCTGGTGATATAATATAGAATTCTTTTGCGAGCAACTTTGCTATCGTGTCTATTTTTTCTTCTAATTTTTCCATTAAATGTATTAGTTTTTCTAATTCTTCTGGAACTATGAAATTGTAAACTTTGACTTTCTTTATGTTTCCAATTCTGGATACACGCCCAACTCTTTGAACAATAATCATTGGGTTGTATGGTAAATCGTAATTTATTACTGCGTCGGCGTCTTGTAAGTTAACTCCTTCAGAAATTGCGTCTGTTGACACTAAAACATCAATTTCACCATAAACGTGTGCTTCTGTGAGAGAGTTATTTGCGTAAGGTGCGAATCGTTTTATCTTGAGTTCTTTTTCTTTATTGTTTAGTTCACCTGTTATATAATCAACATTCCGTCTTTCCCCGATTTCTTCAAAGAATGATTTTATATTATGGTACAAGTATTCAACCGTATCTTTATACTGTGAAAAAATTATGACTTTCTTATTTTTAAGGTCTGTTACTAATAATTGCAATAACTTCGATAGTTTTGGGTCAATTCTGAAATAGTATTTTGTTTCTTTTAAATCGTTGATTTCATTACGTATATGTTTCAATATTATAATATCATTTTGTATCTCCCTTAATATTTGTTCTTTGCCTTTTTCTTTTAGCGTTTCTAGTAGTGTTTTTATTGTGTCCGACTTTCTATTTTCGATTATTAAATCTTCGATTACTTCACCAACGTCGTCTTCTGTTAGTTCATTTTCAATGTTCTCTATAATTTTTAGAATTTGTGTAGCGTTTTCCTGTAGTTTGTCAGCATACTTGTCTATGAAGTTGTACACTTTGATCATTTTTTCCTCCATTCTTGAGAGTGTTTGTTCAAAGGCATATATTGAACTTTCGAGTCTCTTGAATAGTAGTAATTTTAGAACACTATCTATACTCACAGTTATTTTTTCTTCATCACCTTCTGGTCCAATCGTTATTACTATCACACCTTTTGTGAAAAGTTTTGCATAAGTAAAGTTTAGTTTAAGAACATTATCCATTATTTCGCTAATTTTTGTTAAGTATACTGAATAAAAGTGTGTGGTTGAATAATCTGTTGGGATTACTTCTGGATCTTCTATACGTAATGATTTTCCATTAATAACTACATCTTTGAAGTTCTCCATAATGTATTTTCTCGTTCTTAGAATAATAAACTCGTTGATAATATAATTCCTAATTATCTCCTCAACTACTCTAAGTTCATAAATATCGCCTATTTGGTTGTATGCTCTCTTGCGTAATGTGATATAATACCTAAACAAGTCCCGAATATCCATAATGTACTTTTTGTCAACTTTTTCAATGTTCATTCTTATTTTTGTTAACGTGAATTCCTGGAATAATTCTAATAGTGCGTATAAGTCCCATATTGTATTAACTATTGGTGTTGCAGTTATTAGTAAAAATTTATTATGTTCACCATTACTCTTAAATTTCAAAAGTTTTGCGTTCTTGTAACGTTTAGTGTCTTGGTTTCTAAACCTATGTGCTTCATCAATAACTATAAGTGAGTACTTATCATTGAATTTTAAGTTTTTGATTTCGTGTTGTTTAAACATTGCAAACCCTTGATGTGATATTAACGCAATTTCACCAAGTTTTGTTTTATCTTTGTATATTTCTATTATGTGCATTCTTCCACGTTTATATTCTCTTATCTGATATTGTTTTTTGTCAAAGAAATAATCACTCAATAATAGTTCTCTCCATTGGAATAATATTTGCGCTGGCGTTACAATCATTACGTTTCTTGGTATATCACTTGAATAACCTAACGACGTTTTTCTATTTATAAAGTTATAGACAACTTTTAGTGCAATAAATGTTTTTCCAAGACCAACAGAATCTGCGAGTATCACACCATTATGTTTTTGTAATTTTTCAATTGCATTAATATACCCTAATAATTGGAATATCGTTAATACTCTTTCTTCTTCTATTTTTGGTAATTCACCATTAAAGTAACTCCAAATAATATACTTGAACAGTTCCTGTGGTGTCAAATACTCTCCAATCCTTATTATTGGATTCCTCCTCTTGAATTCAATGATCTTCATTAATGTTTCATCAAAGTCTTCGCTTTGCATCCATAGTTCATTAAACCATTGTTCAAGTTCTCTATATAATTGTGGATCATCACTATAAATGTTCATTTCAAGATTGTTAGATATTCCAGAACTCGTTAAGTTTGATGAGCCAACTATAAAAGTATTATTATCATTTTTGTCGAATAAGTAAACTTTTGAGTGTAGTTTCTTCTTTGTGAATACTTTAAAAGTAATTATACCGTGCCTAATGAAATCTGACAAGTAGTTTAATGACGTTTCATCCATTTTATCTATCACTTCTAATGTTTTTTCATAAAATCCCTTTCTTAGTTCATTAAGTGTTGCTTCCGTTGTTTCATCACCAATTATTACTCTCATAAAACTTTTCTCCGGTTTTATAACGTCTTTTATCTCATTAAACCCACTTAAGAAAAAGTAACCAACCGCCATATTAACCTTATTTGCACTCTTTATTTCATTTCTAAGAACGCTTTTCATCGTCTCAATATTGTTATCCACTAACAACATACTATTCATATAAACGACCCAATATGAATAAAAGACAAAACAGTTTAACTTTATTATCAAGAACCTTTTCCACATCTAAATAATAAAATTACCAAAACTAATACAATAGAAAGTACAGATAAATATAATCTTCAAGAAAATCATAAAACACCATTGACCAAAATTTTATCATACGATATTATAAACACTTTTGGTTTTATTATATCCGCAGTTCTTGTAATTGATAATACGTGAAGAAAATGAGGCACATCATAAGTTCTACCATTTACTATTAAGTGTCCATTATAAAATATAACATCAATACTATTAGTGTTCGTTATATCTATAGTTATATTTGCTATATAGAAATATGTTCTATTACAAAATTCATATATACCAAAAGTATGTTCATAGTCATATAAGTGGAATCCAATAATGTATGGTACAACGATATGTAAATAGTTTCTATATGATGGAACCTGAGAGTGAATCCATACAACATTATTGTCTTCATATAATCCAATCATTGTTAAGTCATACCTATCGTTTCTTGTTAATGGTATAACACCATCACTCCAATTAGTAACGACGTATAAATAGTCATTTGTTAACGCGTATATTTTATCGAATGGTGTTAAGATTGTTGTGTATATAGGCAATTCATACGATTCATTGTATGTACCATATGACGCATATTGACCAGAACTTATTAATGGAATTCTGTCTGGTGAGTTATCATTTCCTATTGTTATTATTTTGCTTCCATTTTCCATTAGTTTTGTATAGTTTATAGTGGGTAAACTCCAAACATATGAATCCAGAATAAATAATGTGCTAACAGATGCATACCGATATAAGTCATCCGTAGTGTTAACTAATAGTATGTTACAATCTGAATAGTATTGCTTTATCAACTGATAATCCTGTTCACCTATACGAAATGTCACACCTGAAGAACTATAATGTGTATAGTTATAAATTACTATATATGAGTTGTAATCTATTCTTGGAATACTATCAGCATAAAAACTAAGATAGTATATGTTATTATTATACTAAATTACAAGAGTGCTTTTATTGTTAATATATCGCCCATTTTGTTTTCCATATACGTATGTAGGAAATGCAAGTAGTATTAATATTGCGAACAGAACCAATATTCTCTTCATTTACCCACCCATATACTTTTGGAAAAAAAAAACTTTAAAGAAAACAGTTTTGTTATACGGCAATACTACCATACACAATATAACTTTACGAAAAATTTGCTATAATTATAAGTAAATACATAAATTCAACAAATGTTTTAGAGGATATTACTAAATTATATGAAAAATGTCACTAATACCAACACCAAAAACATATTTCAAAATTAACAACATTATTATTAGAATGATTAACTTCATAAAAGTTTTTGGTGCCTTAATTATCATTAAAATCAAAACTATTGCAATAATAACCTTAAATATAGTTGACGAAATTATAGGTTTAATAATATACTTGAAAAAATATTCTATCAAACATACTATCTTCTCCCATAATAAGAAACTATACCAAAAAACTTAAAGTGACTTGAAAAAAAAAATGATAACGGTGTTAATAATGAAAATCGGAATGCGTCTAATTTGTGACAATATCGAATATATAGTAACATCACTAAAAGAAGTCAACAGAATAAATTGTGAGAAAGATATCGACGTAATAATTGGGTTCATCAACGAAGAAAAGAATGAATTATACTACTCTCCGGTTAGTATTAGTGTATTATTGAACATTGACAAAATTAGAGTGTACATTATTCTCGAAGAGTTTAAGTTTGAATCATCAAAAGTAGTTCCACGATACAAAATATACGATTCAATATTTGGTGCCTCAAAAATAACAAAACACGAAATTAAAAAACTATGGAAAATCTTTGAAAAAATAGTTAACAAAAGATTAAACGCACAAACTATTTAGTAATTCAAAATCACAATTAGCAAGTATCCTAACGAGAGTCAAGTAACAATCCTTATTACTAATATCTGACAAATTGTGTATTAATCCTTCAATGATACAAACCTTAAACCTATCATCACGATTTTTGATCTTTATACTTTTACTTGAAAAATACGTGTTAGAGCAATCTTCAAGGACATTATTATATATTTCACAAATAACTTTTTTACACTCTTCGCTAATCATAATCAACCATTTAATAAAAAGTTAGAAATAGGTTTAAGAATCACAATAATTTGAACAACTTTTTCTTGTCAGTTGTCTTATTGTGAATACTAATTACTTCACGAACCATATTTGTTGGGAGTATCATACATCATCACCATTAATACATTAATCGAATCGTTTATAAAAGTTTCTGAAAAAATAAATCCCTTAGTGAACACTAATAAACATTAGAGAACTGAACTAAATTTAACATTCTTAGTCCAATTGATTATTTTAATGTTTGAGCGTGAATACTTGAATATAGCGAACATATCAATGGCGTATTCTAATGAATCACCAATATGTATATCATTCCAGACACCAAATCCAATATAGTCATCATAACTATTAAACTCTTTACTTATGGAATACAAAATATTACCTTTTGAATTCAACAGTTCAAATGTAACTATATTATCTCTTCTTTTTGCTATAAATAAACCCACTCATTATAATGGAGATTTCCATATCTACTATCATAAAATATGTGGTCACTACCATAGTTTGAGAACGACACGAACGCTATACTACTATTTTCTGGAGCACCAATTCCGTGCCACATCCCAAATCCGTTACTACCATCGGAATTTGATGATGCAATTAATAGTATATCGTCGTTCCCACTAATAAATTTTGCAAACATAATTATTGCCTCACCAGAATATATTCCATGATTATACGTAAATGTTAACATCGAATATTTATCATAATTTAAATCTTGGCGTATACACAATATATCATTTTCAATTGAGTAATTTGATGTTCTCTTGAAATAGAATTTTGAATCATCATTCATTTCATCTATAAACGTAAAGACGGTTGTATTCATACTGGGTGATGAGGTTTTAGTGATATACATAATATTTTTCGAGACATTGATAAATATATAACCCTTTTTGTAGTATGATCCAATAGGTTTTCTATTACTAATAACTTTTACTGGAACTCCGGTGTATAAAATATAAGTTTTATTATCCGGGTTCTGAATAACTAATTTTATTACTATATTTGATGGCGCAACGTATTTATCCGTATTAACATAATAGATAAACTCTTTTCCGTTAACATATTCGATAGTTAGTAATCCTAATAGTATTACCAATAGAATTAGATAAACTCTCATTTACTTATCCCATATTTTTGAAGAAAATAAAAATTAAAGTTCTAACGCATATTCACTTGTTAATTTTCAACGCTGGTAACCAAGTTACTGGTTCACCATTGTCAGTATATTTACACCATTCAATTTTTTCTTGTGATTCACTTATCTTATGCATTTTGCACTCAAATAGTCTTGGAGATTCATCAAAATTCTTGGTAACATATGATGTACTTTTACTTGAAGTGTCAATGTTCGTTATACCATAATATCCAACGACCATAGTTAGTACCAGAACTATTATTCCCAATGTTATTAGTTGTTTGTCATTCATATGCATCACCAATAATTATTTTACCATTTTACTTTATAAAGTTTTCGTTTCGATTATACAAGATTCGAAATTCAAACTCAATTTGACTAAAATAAAACAGTATCACAATGTTTCATTATTTATTGTAACACAATGTGTTTAATATAGAAAAAGAATAACAATTTGTTATACTATTATGTTACAAATTGATTTAGTTATCAAATTCAACATCAACAACATCAAAGAAGCCCATTATCGGTTTTAGAATGTTGGTCGTTAGTAATGAAATGATTTCTTCGTCTGTTAGAGGACATGAATTACACTTCTTGAATAAAAGTTTGCCAATACGTATAAACTTGTCAGAAACGTCCGCTTCTAATTCTATTTTAAACACACCACTTGAATCTATCGTAAGAGAGTGATATTTTCGTCCAATTTTGGACGATTTCTCTATTTTTATGTCACTATAGTTAACATTTATTTCATATTTATCGAATGGATGAGTTATACGTTTTATTACTTCTTCTAAGTTAACTTTGAATGTCTCTTTATTTAGTTTTACTAAATCATCATCTATCTTACCAGTAATAATGACTCGCATATAACTCACCATTATATTCGTCGTTAATGATATTTTAAAATCTTTTCATATTTAATAGTAGTCGTAATAACTAGGTGAATCATAAATTATTCCAATAAAAAAGTCTATTATAAATAAAACTGTTAGAATTATAACTATCACCTTCCCATAATATTGTGATATTATACTTACAAGTAGAATTATTATCTTTACACTTATCGAACCAACTAAAACATTCTTGGGGATATCCTGTTCATTAGTGTATATAAACATTACAAAAATAATAATTACAAGAAGAATTACGATACATAATAATAGTTCGATAAAACTCTTTTCTATTGATTCTATTACACCAATAACATAATACGAATCATTATTTATAATATACATTTTTACGTTTTCAGTTGTAAACAATGAGTATTTTGAGTCGTATAGTTTATTTTCATAAGGTATTTTTGTTGCAATCATTGTTCCATTGACAACCGATGATAATATTATGGATTTCGATGAAATATTATTCGTAACATAAACAAAATTATGTGTTGATTGCCGAAGAAAACTATCGTATTCAATAAAAACGTCTGGTTGTCTAACAAGACTCTCAGATTTAACAACTTTATACAAGTGAGATTCCAATGTAATGATTGTAATATTGTAAGTTTGATTGTCCATATTATTGTAAGCAATAATAACCATTAACATATATATTATTCCTACAATTGCGAACACGATGATAATGACGTTTCTTAAATTAATTCTATTGTTCTCTTTTCTACTAATGATCATTACAACTCAATATACAAATCAAAACTTATAAAGTTTTCGATTTCCTAAACACTAAATTTAAAATCTATTCGAACAACTATACGTTGGCGATTAATACGTTTATACTGAAGATGTGAATGAAGAAATTGAGATACTGACCTCCTCCCCGCCCTAAATGGCGAGGCTTTCAAAAGAAAAAGGTAAATAATAATATACTTAGATGATAACCCAATAGGATATTTCGAACGTGATAAGCCAGACTTGTATTATTATATTTTAAAAAAATTTATCATAGATAAGGATTTTTAACTTTATTATCCCAATAATATTTGGGGTAAGCAATTATTGAGTATTTATGTAAAAATGAACACAATACCGGATTAATAATATTTAATAAGAATGTAGTGACTTTCAAAAACCAAATGCACGTACTCAATGAAATATACAAACTAATGAGAAAAGGAGCAAAAATAAACTCAATAGTATTCTTCCGAGATATTATTGACATTAACTACTATAAAGACAACGCTAATGTTATCTATATAAAACCAGTTGAAGTGTCAACAACTCACAAAGAGTATAACCAACACAATAGATATTACACAAAGTTCATAGAGATACTAACTATCAAAAATTTTATCGAAGTTGAACAATATGTTAGAGATAAATATGTAAGAATTTTCAAGAAAAATATTGGTAATACAAAAATAAAAGTCTATGTTGGTAAAATTACTCGCAAAGATGTGAACAATATTTTCAAAACAATAGACATATTATTATCGGTAAGATATCCATATAAAGAAACTCTTATTGAAGTATATATTGATGACAAAATAGTTTTCAAAATATTTACGTCGACAATAATAGAAGAAAGTATTGATAACGTTCCAAGTGCCAAATTAATTCGTATGAAGTCCTTAGAATTTGAGTTACTAACCTTTAAGAATAATATTAACAAATCTTACATAGAATTAGTTATGAAAAAACTCATAGAAAACAATATTACAAAATGCAAAATTATCATAGGTTCATACAAAACAGTTATAGTTACCGATAATAAGACTTTTATCTTACATAATGATAAGTTAATAATGGTTGCTCAGTTTAGCAAACCAATAAGGTTCTCTTTTGTTAATGTTATGATAGACATATACGAAAACGTTATGTGCATCAGAAAATATGAAAGTACCTCGTTTATAACATTAAACTGTATTAAATTCAAAAATAAAATTCGTAACATACTTGATAAATTTATAACTAACTATGCGTCCAGTATTGACATTATTGATGGACACGTAATATTATCGTTAAACAACGGTAGTTACCTCGACTTAACAGATTTTCATATTTTCTCGTACTTGGTTACAATATCTAAGTGTGACGGAACATTTACAATTAATAAGTGCCCATCACAAGAACTGATCAAGGAGATCTTTAAAAGTATTTGAACATTGTTCATTTTTGTTTTAATTTTTCTTCAAGTATTATTTTTAGGATAACCTAATGAGTATAACTCATAGTGGTGAATGAACCTTATTTTTTGAAATAAGGGTTTGACAAGTCTTTTTGATTGGACAAAATTGTGTATTACTAAGTTATAAAAAATAATAATGAGTTATAAAGAAAATCAAAAATGAAAATTAATTCAAACAAATGAACAAACGTCCAATAAATAAAAACAAAAATAGACAAATGTTCAATATAAGAGAAAATTCATTACGTTAGTATTTATATCTGACCTCATCCCCACCCTAAAGGCGAGGCCTTCAAAAGAAAAATGTAATTGACACGTTATAGCCAAAAACTTTTTATTATGTTTTCTACAATTCTTATATGGTGATAATATGCGTGGAGAAATTATCATTAAAAAACGACCGGGTCACTTGGTAATGTTCAAAGAATTACCAAAAGATATTAAAGTTGTAAACGATAGATATCTACTATTCTTTAAAATACAACCGGGGAAAATGGGTACAGCAAAAATATATAGAATTGTTGAAATAGATAAAGACAATATAACAAAAGTAGAACCTTTTGCTGGATTATCCTTTTCATCTATTAATGAATTTATCAATATTCCACTAAATTATAATACATTCTGGGATATTCTCTCACCAGCATCAAAAATAAGAATAGAACCAGTTTACCTTACAACAAATCCACATATCATACTTGACATATTTACTCACGATGATAATAGAGTTGCAACATTTTACTTTCCGCCGTTTTATTTTGACATAGAACTCAGAAACAACAAAGTTTACGTAAAATGTTGTAATTCCGAACAAGAAATAATAAATATATCATATATACCAGAAGTTGTTGCATTTGTTCAAACATTAGATTACATTAGTGCTCTTGAAATTATACCTTTAACTAATGATGAGTCAATTGATGTTTCACTAAAACTCAAGAAAGTAGATGGTGATAGTAATGGTATTATTACAACAACAAAAGTTATTGAAATATTTGAGAGAATAGTTGAGGACACTATACAAAAAATTATGTCAGAAAACCAAATAGATGAAAACGTCGACAACTGGAAAAAAGACGTAATAATAAAAAACACTATACAAAAAGTCATTAATGAATTACGAATAAAACCACGTTCATTAGTCAACGATGAACCAACTATATTACAAAAGTATGTTACAGTCAAAGTATTCCTAAAGTACAATGATAATATTATAAAATGTGCAAAATTACTTGATGAAACCTTTAAGACTACTATGTTTTCAGAATTACTTATTGACGAATCTATTAAATTTGTTCCTGAAAATTATCTTTCTGAATAAATTTCTTACACAGAAAACTTTTTAAGTTTATTTTTCAAAGATTAAACTGGTGGTCATTATGAATGACGAATATATAAAACATTTTATGACAATACTAAATCATCTTGGAATTAACTATAATGACATAACTTATGATGATCTTGAAGAAATTTATACCACAACGTCAAATATTGATATTAACTCATTAAAGAAAATCATAGAAAAGTTAGAATATGATTTTGATGTTATTGAGGTTGACAATATAGACAATGAAACAATTGGAATTTATTATGTGTATAGAGATATTACATTTGAAATAAATGGAGAATTATACGAATTCTCCTTATACGTATACATTTCAGTCGATAAACTATTTAACGTTAACATTGAACATATACTTATCAAACTATACTTACCACAAGTTCCACAAGAACACTCGACATTATATATTGGTCTTCACCAATGACCGAAAGTTTTAAGTATTTGTTCTCAAAATATTTTTTGGTGATATTATGGAAGGAGAACATTTTAAAGTTCTAGTTTATACACCTTCAAGACCATACCCTATACGCACTAAGAATATTAAGAGAACACTAACAAAACTTCTTGACAAAGGTTATAAAAAAGAAGATTTGGATATTGTCTTTAGAGTTAATGATGGATGGATACATATTTATTTTGACCCAGAAGCAAATGTATGGTTATGGAGGCACGTCGCACACGATCCAGTATACGCTAGTAAACATAATATATTAAACGCTTATGGTTCATCTGGGGTCGTCGGGGAAACCATCGATGAAATTCTTGAGTTTGTCAAGAAGAACGTCGAATTTGACGCTTAGACATTTATCAAAATTTTTTGTTTCTCAATATTTAGGAATTCCTTAGTTGAATGTTCTGAATTTTCTTGTTGTGTATATAATTTATAATATAAACAAGTTAAGCAATAAAAACACAATAAGAACCTAAGAAATGTTTCCAGTAACGATCCATAAGAAACTTGGATTATAATAGTATATTTTCATTTAATGATTCACAATAATTTATAACTACAAAATTCTAAGTCACGCAATAAGTTTTAAAAAATATAGATTTAGAATAACAATCTTAGTACAAGAATGTCTTTATTAACGAGTCAAGAATTGTGTTAACAATCCTGTCATCAATTCCGTATAATTCTCTATATGTTATTGGTAATGCTTCACCGTAAGTGTTGAATAAAATCTGGTTGGAAAACACTTTAACTCTAAACTCGATCATTCGCCCGACATACAACTCAAAACGACAATCCTTCTTAGTGTGCCAATCAGTCTTTAGTTTTTCACATATTTCACTATAAATATATTCATCAACGTTATTCATAAACTCTTCGTACAACGATATAGTCTTATCTATTATTGTATCTTCGTCAGTCTCAAAATTATTGAATGCATACGGATCGATTAGTCTAGTATTTAACATTATATTTACGTTATTGTAATTTAGTGATGTAATATCATACATCTGTTGTAATCTGTATAATATTGCATTGAAAAAGAATGAATATAGTTTTTGACGACTATCAAGAACGTCAATAACTTTGTGTGAATATTCGTACTTTGTAAATTGTGGTGCCAAATGAAAAACAACGTGTTTGAATGGGGAATTAACATCTATTAACGTGAATTGAATTATTCTATTAATAACGTTCCCTTTCTCATCATATCTTTTCAATAATGACAATATGACTTGGTATTCTGTATCAATAGTTACCCTCCCAGCATTTATATTGTACAATTCATAATTTTCGAATCCGAACTTTCGAAGTGTTGATTTTATATCATACCCAATATAAACTTCATTATTATATACACGCACAATATTTGGGAATAAATCGTTATGAAGTTCGTGAATAAAAATTTTATTGTTCTTATAACTTCCAGTATTACCACCTATTTTGTAAAACTTAATCCTAAATGGTATTTCATCATCACTAAAACACGGGGTTTCTTCAAAGAATTCATCAATTATATACTTAACTTCAGGATCAAATGGTGAATATATCATTTTCTCCATATAACCACCAATGAATGCTTGATTACTAATCTTTTAAAAGGTTTATGGAAAGTTGTTATATTGGTGAGTGATCTAGAAACAATTTCAAATAAAATAATAAATAAGAAATATAACATCTACGATGTTTTAAATAATCTATATTATAAACATAAATTTCGAAGTTTTTTCATCAGTAGTATCTTTCTTGAGAAAGTGAAAACTATAATGATCGTTAGTTTATTATATGTTTTAGTAAGTATGATAAGTAATGAAGACACAACAATTACCTAATGTGACACACTAATTATATTCAAGATTATTATGAATATCATCAAAAGAAATATCTACAATTTTATTATTCGCTTTGTTCATCATATAACAACTTTCCATAAACCTTTTAAAAGATTAGTAATCAAGCATTCATTGGTGATGTCAATGATAGAAGTTATACCACACATAGAGCAAGTCTATAGTAGATTCGTTAACACTCAGACAAAACTTAGAGATGGAACATTAGAGACAGATATTACTGAACCACGTCTTGCAAACGCAATTTCGAGACTAATAACTGGTTCAAATAGTAATATTCGTATAAACTATGGTAGTGAAAGTAGAGTGTATACTATAAGAGATTTTGATGAGAAGTCACTAAGAGATTATATTATAAAACGTGTTGCTCTTGGGATAAATGATTTTAGTAGAATACTTGCAGAAACATCAATAGATATTATTAACGAAGAAACTATAATGAATGGTTATCCAATGACATTGGATGAAATAGAATATGTACTTGAGGGATACCCTGTTAAGGAGATTCGTGAATCATATTCACCATACCACTTTATAATCGAGTTTAATGATTACATTATTGATGACCTCAACAATATTTATTACGATATGTGGATAAATGTTATCATAAACCATATTGATGGTATTATGAGGAAAATAGGATTGTATAATTTGTTCAATGAATCTGCAAACATATACCGTTCACTAAGCAATATCGGACATATTATTAAGTACTAGAGACTTCTTGAAAGAGTTCTCCCTATTGACAATTACTATGAAGTATTTGCTAATATTATAGATGTAGTTGAAAACAATAAACTTAGTGAACTTAGGTGTCCAGATATTGATACTAACACTCATTTGTACTATATTGACGTTGATGACTATAGGTTACTCTATGGTACCCAAGGATCCGGAGACGATTATGGTGAACTCTTTGCAATTATAAAAAAGAATTATGCTGACTTATTTAACAACAATTGTAATTTAGTTTATGATGTACTTATGACTGCAAGTTCATACATTACAAGTACAATGTTTGGTAAATTTGTAGTTGACGAACTCAACGTTCCAGAATCATATAATTACTATTTTGATGTTTACAATGAAATCATAAAGCAATGAATACTAAGGTTTATATCTTTTAATTTTTTATTTAATGTAATAATTAGTAAGAATTCTTCTTTGTTTACTATACTATTTCATATCAGTCTGAAATGTAGAATTTTCCAAGTTCTTTGACAAGTTGTAAACCCTTTAGTTTTACACAATCACCACTAAACGATGCAATATACTCATTCCCATTATAGAAATCATATATATTAATTCTTGGGTTATACACGACTCGATCAAAAAATATTGATGCGCACTTCCGATTAAGCATAAATGATTGCCCATCATCAGTTGGAGTAATTTTCCAGACCTCCTTACGTTTTCTCGTGTTAAATAAATCATTTATACTATTAATTACATCATCGATAAACACGTCGTCACAAGAGTCACATTTATCGCTAACTTCTACCCTATAACCAAAACCAGATTTTGCATTATCAATAAACTTGAGATTTTGTTTTATAATGTCAATGTACTTCTCTTCAATACAAATGGTTTCTTCGAATATTGTTTTTGTGGTATCATAAATTTTTATTGTTACACGTTTCCTCATAACACCACCCATAAAATAATACACTAATTAAAAAATAAAAAGATTTCGGTTCGAAAGTTTACCATGGTAAAATAGTTTTGGAATCGACTAACTCTCCATTCACATATACATTAATAATTAATTCGCCTCCAGAGAACATTAATGGGGTGAAACTAATCGTGTAATTTTCAAATGGGTATAACTCTAAGTTAATAATATGATCATCTACAATTACGTCAATATCATTTACTAATACGATAGTCTTCTTTGGTTTAAATTCAATAGTGATAGTCTTACGTTCAATACTTAAGTTTTCAAGAAAGATTTCTCCAGTTATTGTTTCGTCACCTATTGAATCTGGATTATAATTGAAGTAATCCTCCTCCATTGTTTCAGCAACTTTTAATAATGTTTGAATAACTTGTTGTTTATCCAATTGAATGAGTGCTTTTATATCATCATAAGAATCATAGGTATAATCATCTACTGGTTCTAAAATATCTGGGAGTGAAATCATTACCCCAACGTTTCCAAGAATTTCCAGAAAGTTTAGTGCATTTATTGCATAAGTTAATAATTGAATAGCATCATTATGAATTTTGTCATTTGCATAAATATTTAGTTTGATCTCTTTTGTGTTTATATTTAACTTTAATTCTCCAGCACTATTCCGTACTGTTAATACTTCTCCATCAAACTCACTCCTAAAACCCCTTAATGCTGGTTTGATATCAACAATTCTATAATTATCCCCAAGGTAAATCAGAAAGTTACCCACTTTTATTTCTTTCATAGTAGACACCTACAAAGTATTGAAAACTTCATCTTTTAAACTTTTTGCATTATTTCTTTAAAGTTTTATAAAATATATAGTAAAGCCACAAGACGAAAAATATAGTTATATTAACAATTATAGAGTATTTATGGTTATTTTATTACAACAAACAATAACTAAAACAATACACACAATTAAATATGTCAATACTTTTACCTTTTGAAATTACAATACCAAAACATAACTTATAAGATACAAGTAATGTAAGGTGATACTAATCACGTTAAACAGAATTATATGTTATGGTAAAGAGTGTTCAACAATACAAATGAATTCAACACTTAGAATAATAAATAAACTAATGGATTAATATGATGAAGTAGAGAGAATATTTACAAACTACACTATGAAATAACACTATCATATACTAAACACTACAAAAAAATCATATTCAACTAATGTATATTCGTTTTATCAAATTTAGTAACATTAATAACGTACTATCTTCAGATGACATAGAAAATTACATAAAATCCTAAAACTATGACAAAACATATAAAGCACTATTAGAAAGGTTAGTATACATTAGAATATTAAAAAGAAAATTATGTGTCACAAAAGTTATAATATAAAGTGGTACATATGTATTATTATCTATTATATTCTTATTTTCGAGAAATAAATTAATTTAATTATAAAAAATCCAACTCCAAACAGAAGGTCTCGTAAAGACATAATATATCTATCCGTCTTTAACAACTATATAATATTCATAATAGTATTTTGCCAAAATAGGATATTTCTCTTTGACAATTGCAAGATCATTTAACCTATACAAATACCACCTATACCATCCCGGAACTTTCTCGCCAGTCGCAACGTAAACTCCAACCTTCCAAGAATCAGTATTAGCAATCTTACCAACTCCATATGATTTATATCCTTTAATTTTGTCATCCGCCCAAGGAAGAATATATATTATCCTGCCCGTTGCATATTCATAAAAAGTATCATTATTTACTAGAACAATCCAAGGACAACATCTAGCGATCGTATCATCAGCATTATCTATTATCTCAATATACGTCCTATTAGGAACCTTCACTATAGGAATCCAAATCATATTAACAGTATCCATATACTTATTGCATTGAACAAGTGCCATATTCCACTCACTAATAATTTCATTATTAACCTGTCTATATCCGTCGTAAATTAGTGACCCAACGACACTAACGACAATCACTATAAAAAATATCATATTATTGTATTAGAGTTCCTCAAATCTTTTGGTAATTGAGTTACGTTCCTGTTTGTGATACAAAGATAATTAGTGATTTAAAATAAGCGTATCACATTAAATAGTTTTAATATCTGAGTGGAAATCAATTGTAAATTTTTTTTTCGTGTTTGCGTCTAAATAAGAGTAAATGAACATAATACATAGAAATCGTGAAATATAATTAAGTTTTTTACCAAAATACTATACACATCATATATAACAATAATTTGAAAAGAAAGACGAAATTTACTTAGGTATTTCTTCAAAGAATACAAAACACGTGTGATCCTTACACGTGATATTTCTAATTGTGTATTGTACACCATTTATGTGTATAACAATCTTATTTGGAACTTCACAAACTTTAATACTATAGTTTTTAATTGTTATAACTGGTGTTACATATTTTCCCCTCTCAAAGTAAATATTTAGTGTTCTTGTACTATCATCATAAGACCATGCATTACATACTATCCCTCCTGTTCTAAATATCATTCTTAGAGATAAAGTGTAAGGGTTATCACAATTCAATTTACTACTAATTGCTCCACAACATAACGATGAATTACTAATAATTGTCAAACTTATGTGAATAGTATTATTAGTAGGTGAAACTTCTAACTTATAGTAATCATCGTTGACATACACTCTAATTTCGTTTGGAATAAATGATGTAATACTATAATTAAAAGTAGTTAATGTTTTCGATTTTCCCCGACCAGATATTTTTAAGTAGAGTGTATTAGTTCTGTTACTAAACTGATGATCAACTACCTCAACATCTTTATAAAATGAATTTACTTCAATAACTATTTTACCACTCGGCTTACTATTATTTTCATTTGTGTCTGTACTATTTTCAGTCATATTACTTTTAATATAAGTTATATTTTTATAATTTGAACTATTGACCTTAGTATTTTTATATACCTTATTAAAATCAACACACCCATTAACAAAAACGATAATTGTTAAAACTAATATAATAATTAAATAGTGATTCATATACATTCCCGTTCCTATTAGTAGAACTATAAAGTTTAAGTAAAGCATAAAAAAGACTTTTTAAATAAGGTAAATATAACAATCATTAATACTTATGTACATAGATCACTACTCATAATCCCACAATAAAGTAGTTTAAGTTATAGTTCATAGGAATCCCTCTATAATTTTTACAACTATTCGTCTGACCTCCTCCACACCCTAGAGGGCGTGGCCTTCAAAAGAAAAATGTAAACACTCAGAAATGATCTAATATTCAAAAGTCAAATGTACACCCATATTGCAAATTATTATAATAACCGCTTGCCACTCCCAAAATTAATAATGAATATTTATAAAATTTTTGGTAAAAGTGTTCTCACGCTCTAAAATAGAAAATTTATTTGTTCTAACAAACAAAAATTAGTAATCTAAAAAAATATTATTAATTAACCTTTATTTCAATTATAATAAAAGTTTTTTATAGTTCTTTCCGAGTACTCTTAAAGAATAATTACACACAATCATTATCCTAAAGTGCGATTCTCTAACTAATAACAAGTAATAAATACCAAAAATGTAGTTATATAATAGAAAACTTTATAAACTTTGATACGTATATAATATTGGGTGATGTAGATGACATCGAAAACTATAAGATTACTTATATCTATAACAATTATACTAATATTATTTTCGACAGCAATGATCGCCAGATACAACAATAGAAATCAAATAACAAAAGACATCGCTATGCAAAAAGAGAAAGAAAGAGAGAGTATGGCTCAAGAAGCAATAAACTTAATAAATACATATATGAAGATATACACGCCAGAAAGAGTGTACAACGTAATATATCAGTTTACAAAAACCCAACCAAACCTAACAGTTAGGGACGTGTTTTATACAAACTTCCTATATGGTAGTCTAAACCATCGTAAAGACCTTACAGATGTTCTGAACATTACCATCGATCTTAACCACAGGGCAGGATCACCAGAAAAATTCATCCTCGAAGATAGAGTTGGTGATAGTGTTGATTACGCATTTACATCACTCGCATTGTACGATTATGCAATAAAACACTACAAAGAGTTTGGATACGAATATACTATCCCAGAAGAATACACATCAAATTATTCAGTATGTATGATATACGTTAAGGCAAAGTCGAACGAAACTAACAAAACAAACTACTTAATGTTTACAATGATCAAAACTCATAAAATGTTCAATAATTTACCTATTATTATGACATGGGATTTCGAGACCACATATAAGTACGGAAATCCACACGATTTCCTATGGGTTATTAATCACTTCCTAAAACAAAAATACAATATGACGGTAGACAACTACGTGTACATTGAGATGCGCATAATAAACAATAATTATAGAATAATTGGTAGAGTAAATGAATGTAAAGAGGAAATGTAGTTGTTGATATGCTTTTGTTATAGTTTTTAATTCAATTTGTATACTCTATCTTAGGTTTATTACATTTTTCTTTTGAAAACCTCACCCTTCAGGACGGGGATGATGTCAGTTTCGCCAAAGAGCAATTTAGAGTTATGGTTTAGAGACTACTTTTGTTATCTCTTCATCACTATTGAATGATGTTGTTCTAATCATCTTGTTGGGTTACTCTTTGGTGTTCTTTTCGATGCCATAATACATTTCAAAAATTTTAAAAAAAAGTTTTGGTTACCCAATGACTGTTTAGCAATAACTTTTATTCGAATATTATTGTTGTTGGTTCATAAAATATTTTGACTGTTGTTTGATATTATTATTTTTGAGTCTGCAATAATTTTTGATAGAAGTTCTAAACTCTCTTTAAAATTGCTTTCGTATCTGTATTCATTTGATAATGTGAATAATACGTTCTTATAAGTTAGTTTTTGTGTTCTCCTAATTTTCTTCATATTTCTTCCAACGTAATTTATTAATGATAAGTGAGCGTATTTTTCAAAAATGTTTGATCTAAATACTTTGTCTTTTAAGTCTAAATATCCAATCGAAAAGACTATTTTGTCTTTTCTAATTTCGTATTGAGAATATAATAATTCACTAAGAAGTACTGCTATGTCGTTGATTTCTGATTTTGATAAATTGTATTTGTGTTTAATAATTACTCTATAGTTATTATAGTTGAAAATTATAGTGTTCCTGGCGACAATAATATGATTTCCAATTGTACACACGTAGTTATTGTCACTTTCGTAACATTCAGATAACATTTTTAGATTAATATTTATTGTTTTATTGGGTGAAATTATTTTATAACTAATTTCTTTGAAACTTGCGTTTATATAGTTTATAGCGTCTTCAACATTTTTACATAGACATATTCCTTTTGGTCTTATTAGTCTTATTAATATAGTTCCATTTCGTTCATAATATACGAGCGATAAAATATCAATGTTTTTAAACCTACTAAAAAATTTGATTAATGTTTTTAATGAAGAGTATTCTCGAACAATAACACCAAAAATTGAGTTTACATCTTTTATTTTATTTTGATATGTCATCCTATGTTTTACTCTAGTATTAGTTAGTTCTTCAATGTTTTTAATTGTAACATCAATTAGTGTTGGTATTTTGTCATTTACTTTTTCCATTATAGGATAGAATTTCATTTGGTCTCCATCATAGAATACTACTGTATTTCTATTGTATTCTATAATAACATTTAGATCATTGTTTTGTTTTACAATATACATTATAATCATTTGATGCTCTGGATTTTGTAATTCAACGATTTTCTCATAATTATCTATTAGTGTCTTAATAATTTTGTTGACGTTTGAAGATAATAATATTGTATGTGGTATATTTATTATAGGAGTTCTAATTTTATTTGTTTTATTATTTATTATTTTAGCCTTAATTTGCGTTAATGTGTATTGTATCGTGAATGATAAAAATTCAACCGTGTAATCTCCGATTGTTATTTTGTTAGGTATTTTGTCAAGGGCTTGAAGTATTTTGTCAAAGTTTTTTGGTATAGTTTTTATTGTATAATGCTTATCAGATATTGTTATTAGTGCTTCAAACATAGGAAACATATCTATGCCTGGAGAATTATCTGAGTTGAGAAAAATTTCAAATAATGTTTTAAGTTCACGCATAATGACACCCTAATACTTTATTCTTAATATAACTTTTAAACTTTTTGTATTGTTCTTTAAAAAAGATATTTTCCTAACTATATTGGGAAATTTAAAATGAGAAAGATATTATCTATGATTGTAATAATGGTTCTTTTTACAAGTTTTACACAAGTGTATGCAAAGCAAAACGTAAATTATATTAATTTAAAAAGGTATTCATTCGACTTCTTTGATAACTTTACAACTAATAATATTGGAAATATCTGGACGGTCACTAACGTCGGTACGTCAGGTAGCGTTAAAATTCAAAATGGTAAACTCATAATGACTTCTGAAAAAAAGGTGGGACAACAATAAAAATGAAAACTCCAATACTAGTGAAGTCAGGTTTAATACTATTAAATGTCACTGTTATAAGCGGATATGAAGCATTAACCTTTGGATTCACTAAAGAGTTTGAAACAACAAATTATGGTGATATTTATAATGGATATCGTGTTGGTTTTAATGGATGGTATTTTGCGTCAGATAGACAAAGATTAATTGAACAAATTAATGGTGGTCAGAGTAACTATATTTCAACGACAAAATATCTACTTCAGAATGGGAAAACTTATTTGGTTGGTTTTATGTGGAGAAATAACAAAATTTATATGATTTACAATGGAGATATCGTGCTATCGTACGATGTTAACGCTTTTAATGAATTGTATTATGTCCAACTATATGTATGGGGTGATGGTACACATATGACAGAGTATGATATTAACTGGATTGCAATCTCATTTAAAGAACCTATATTTACTATACTATAGTATTAAATATTGATATTATCGTTAACATAATTTTGTTGTCTCTTTTTTATAATTATCAATATTAACCCAATGATAATGAACATTGAACCCATTATAATCCCAAACGTATTACTGTTAATATATAGGTATTCTTTGTGAGTTATCGTTAATTGAGTGAATTGTGAATTTTTCTCGATAATAATTTTTGAAGCGTTGAATTTTATGGTGTAATAACTTGTATCATTATACACGTATAGGATGTTGTTTTTGAATTTTATTTGTGTAACATTTTGCATAGTTTTTATTGTTGAATTGTGTATGATTTGACATACGCTATCGTGTAGGTTTACTCTAATATAGCGGTGATTATTGTCTACAATTATTATAAAGAATTTGTTGTATGGTGTAACTGTAAGTGTTATATTGTAACCTTTGACTTCTATGTCTTGTGTGTTTATGAATGATGAATTTGAGAGTTTTATTTCTGATTTGTATATAGCATCAATATTATTAGTGAAAACATTAACACTTCTATTACAATTTATGACTTCTAAATTATAAACATATTCATAGTTATTGGATAGACTTGAATTTATAACATATATTGTATTACTTGTTCTTGAAAGTATTAGTTTTTTATTTGTTATATTGTCATAGATAACTATTTGAGTTTTATTGGAATTAACTTCTACTCCATATATTATTTTGTTGAGTGCTGTGTTCGTTTTATTGGTGACTATGATTGATGCATTAACATCAGTTAATAATATCGCATTCTTTAATTGGAAATTATCAGAGAGTGAATATGAAATTATCATTATTCCAATCAAGATTAGTATTATACTATAAAGTTTGATAATATGTCTTTTCAACACTACTCCCGCCATAGTGTATAATCTGGAATTTTTAAAGTTTCGATTATGTCTTTATGAATGTTAGTATTCCTATTAAAAAGAAAAACTTTTTAAGGTTCCTACTTATCTTTTAATGGTGATTATAGTGATCGTATCAGATATTGATAGAAGAGGCAACATAAATTTACTCTCACGAAACTCTATTCTTATATTTGTAAGTATACTCGTGGTTATAATTAATTTGTATTTATGGTTAAATATTAATACAACTATTGATTCAATAGAGTTTGAAAGTTCTGGCGCACAATTCATTGTAGTTGACTCATTGAGACAATTTAGTAATATTATGTCAACGTCATTAAACACTAACGAACTACTATCACAGACAAAGAACGGGACAATATACGTTGTTGAGAATGGTAAGTTGATCACTCTAAACTATGTTAGTCAACTACAGAATGGTAAACCAATATTACTTAGAAGTGAGATTCGTCTTGACTTGAACAATATAAATACTAAATTTATAAGTGATTATAATGTTAATGTGAACGCTAACAATACAAAACTCATCGTTAATGTTATTGCAATAAAAACTCCTTGGATTATAATATTAATATTGTCTCTGCTCCCGTTGTTATATGTGTATATTCTTATTAAAGGTGGTGAGTTTGATAAGTATAAAATAATTACATTCGTAATTCTTGTTATAATTAGTATTATTCCACTTGATATTTTTGCAACCATTAATGCAATTATTCTGGGTTTGTTGATTGGTGCAATAATTCAAGTGAAAATATCGGAACTTTTTCTATCCTAATTCATATACGTATGTAAATAATCTACAATAGAAATCTTTAAATATTCTATTTTTGAAGTTTTGAATGGTGATCTTAATGGGTGATGTTAGGGTAAAGTTGATAGCATACACGCCAGAACCCTTAAAGACTATTGCGAAAGCGACACTAGTGTCGTACTGGGATGAGTGGTCTTTGGACAATATAGATAAGATTACAGAGAAGGATGCAGAAATGCATTTGCCAAAAGTATTATCGTACGGGCATGAGAGTGTCTTAGAACATGTAGTACTGACTTTTGCTGTTGAAGGAGTTAGTATAGTTACGTTAAAACAAATAACTCGTCATAGACATATGAGTTTTACAGTTAGGTCACAAAGGTATATTTCATTGGGAAGAGATGATAAATTTATTATACCTCCATCAATAATAGAAATTACGAAGAAGTACGAAAGGTGGTTGAATGAGGATTATGATGAGTTTGAGGAGGATATAGATGATGAGTTGTATGATATAATTGGACCGGATGGTGTTACTTATGATGAAATAGAAAAATTCCTAAAAGAAAGTTTGGATTTATATGAACGTTTAGTTTCTATGGGTGTTCCTAAAGAGGACGCACGGTTTTTCATACCACAGGCAATTGAGACTAAATTTGTAGTTACAATGAATATGAGAGAATTCAAACACTTTATAGGGTTAAGACTTTGTGAAAGGGCACAATGGGAGATTCGTGAGTTAGCACGAAAAATGTGGGAAGAAGTTTACAAAGTAGAAGAACTACGGCCACTATTAAAATGGGCAAAAATTGGTCCAAAATGTATACAATTAGGGTACTGTAATGAAGGTGAATTAATGCCTCCAGGATGTCTACAAAGACAAAGAAAATGGTGGAGAGAAGTTTGGAATAGTGATGAAAATGAACATTAGTATTTTTCTTTCCAAACAATATCATTTTTTGAAAATATATTAGTGTTGTATGGTGACAAAAATGGTGGAAATAATAGATTGGAGCGTTAAAGACGAGTGCGAATCATATAACTTTTTAGGTGAATTATTGGATACTGCTAAAGTTTTTGCGCAATATCCGTGGAAAGAATATAGAGTGATTAGAGCAAACACTACGAATAGGAAATGTTATTGGTTTTTGTACGGTATTTTACGGTATGCTGGTGTGAATTTTGATTATCTCGCATTATTAGACGAAGAGATTGATTGGTTTCACGTCATAAATACACACGAAGTTCTTGCTGTGGACATTGATAATACATTAATACTATGGGATGGTGATAAGTGGTATCCAAATCATAAAGTGATTAACTATGTGAATGGACAATATGATAATGGCAGTTTAATCGTAATATGGACTGCAAGATCTTCGACATATTGGAATGAAACGCGAAAATTATTAAATAAAATTGGAGTAAAATATGACTTTCTTGTTATGGACAAGTTGTTCGCTAACAAATATATAGATGATATACTAGTTATCCATCCGACAAAAATAGAAAAATAAATAATCAACTAATAATCCGAAAACTTTATATACTTTTTTGTAAAAACTATTCTGGTGGTATATATGATTCCAGTTGAAGTATTTGAGAAAATACTAAGTATCCAAGAATTTGATGAAGTAATTCATAGGGATTATAATGAAGTTATAAATGATGAAAGATTTAGAGAACTAATAACAACTAACTTTGACGTAAACTATGAGGACTTCATTAAAATTGTTGACAATTACTATAAAAAAATACAAGAATACGGTAAGTCTTACACGTGGTTTGGATACGATGACTTAATTTACTCTATATTCAAGACTCTTGGTTTCGATGTCTACAAGACTGGTCGTGGTACAATTGTAGTTGAGGAGAATCCAGAATTACAGGAAATTGTTCTATATGTATTTGGTGACCCAGATTCAGGAATTGTAACTTATGATGTTGTTCGCATAAAAGGATATCGTTTTGGAACATCATACATAATTCATAACGACGATGTAGTTTGGGGATTTCCATATAGAGGTTACCCGTTAGAAGTTAGACCTGTTGAATTGTATGCTATAGACGTGATAAAGAATAAACTCCAAATGTCATATACTCTCCATAAAATTGATCATAAAACGTATGAAAAGTATGCGAATATATTAATGGAACTTGAAGGTATAATAGATAAATTGAAATCAGAATGATTAAATCTTAATCTTTTGGTCTAACATATAAAGTAATTATATCATTAAATATTTTTATTCTTGGAATCGTATCAATATCGTATAGAATTGAGTGGTATTTCTGTTGACTATTCGTTCTCTTTTACATAAATCTCTCACAAACAAAAACTTTAAATACTTGTTTTTTATTACGTAAAAAATGGTGAAATATTATGAAGGTTAAGGTTATAAGAAGTTTTTCAGACTCACATTATTCAATGCAAAGTAAACATAGTTACTCTGAATCTAGAGATATAAAATTTGATCTTGAAAAATGGAAAGCATACTATGTTGACTCATCATATTGGGGTGGTGATATAGGAAATGGAATACCTCCAAGATCAAGTAGAGATGAAGGTGAAATTGATTTACCGGATGTATTCATATACTTAGATACTTATGAAGATAATTATAGAGAACGTGTATCAATTACATTGGTTGCAAAAAGAGAAAAACCAGTATGCGTTAATCTATTTGAATATTATTATGAAAGTGATATAGTTAGAAACTGTTATGACGAAGATGATTGTCCACCAGAAGAATGGTATACAATCCCAGAGTTAGAGGAATTGATTGGCGACATTGATGACATAAATAATATATACTCTTTTATGCGTTTGGTGAAAGGATCAGAATACATTGAACTACCAGATGATTTTGTTAATAAAGTTATTGAAAAGTATAAAGATGATGAATGTTATCTACCTTTGATTTATTGATTTAATTGTTCACCATATTTTTAAATTCTTATTTTCTAAGTCATTATGGTGTAAATTATGTTCCCGAAAGAAATTGTATATGAAATTTTTAGTTACACGATTGAAGCATTCGAATATTTTATCTCACGAATAAATATTAATATGGATGATATTACAGAGGAAAATGGAGAATATAAGTTCTTTTATGATACTGGAAAATTTTACGAGCGAGAAATTGTTTCACTTTCATTAAAGGAATACGATGATAAAATTGAATTTTGTGCAAGAATTGTTAGTGAACTTCACGAGGATGGTGGGATACTATACTACGAAAGATACGATGAAGGAGGAGACTTTAACCTTGAAATCTGGTCACAACCAATAATTTATATTTCGTTTTGCCTATATGAAGATTCCATAGAAACTATCAAAGAGAAAATTCAAAAGATCGCAAAAATTGCTGAAATAAAAAGAGATAACATATACGAATATGAATTTTAATCATTAATTTCTTTCTCTATCATTTATAACTATTTCAATACATGCGATATGTATTCAGAAGAAAATATGTTCTTCTTTTTATGGTGGGTTATAATGAGGAAAGTTTGTGAAGAATACTTTAGTGATTTATTGTTATATAAAGTGCCATATGGTTATACTATATCTGACTTTTGGACAGAAGAATTAGATGAGGAAACAATTGATAATGATTGTTGCAAGTCTTACTATAGAGGTTACCTATGTAAGTTTAAATACTAAAAGAATAAAAATATGCATCCAATAGTATAAATGATTGTGATAAAATCATCAAAAACTTTATAAATATTAATTAATATCTAATGATTGGGAATTTTAATATGATTATTGATACCAACAACCAGAAATTACAGATAATATGGAACATTAAAAGGAAAACTTTGGATTACGTTACACAACATTTAAAATTGTTTGCATTTATTGTACCAATAATTTTAATAGTAATAACAGATATAATGTCGATAGTTGGTATTACTTTGGTAACACATTCTACAATAATTGTCACAGACTTTAATTTGTCCGGAAAAAATGTTTATATTATAAAATCTGCACCAGACGATATTAATATTGATAATAGTTATAACGAGATATTATCAAAATCAGATAACATTTATATTGCACCAAAGAATATGCTAACGAAAACAATATATATTTATACAAATAATGATGGTTTATTCTTTGGTGTTGAAAAACATTTGAACGAGTATATGACAACAATAGATAATGTTAGAATAATTGACAATAATAAACTCGAAATAAAGTATACTATGAATTACGCTATAATTTTAATATTATTTTCATTATTACTTAGTGGTATCTTATCGATTATTTTAATTATAACTGGTAATGAAGAATTTGACAGAATTACTTTTGAATACTTTATAATCTTTATTAATATAGCGTTTATGATTGTATCATTCCTAATTATACAATAAATTTATTAGTATCAAATAGCCTTTTTCTTACTATTTCCGTTACTCAATAGTAGTTGTTTGAAATGATAGTATGTGCAAGAGGAAGTGGAATTTAGGGTGAGGCTTTCAAAAGAGAAATATAATTAATTTTTTGTTAAAAGAGTGTTTTATCCCATCTCAGAAATATTTAAAAATTGAACATTTAGAGCATTTATTGGTGATTATGATGCCAACAATATATGTTCAAGAACTAGGGACTTTTTATGATGTTGAAAATTTTGTTGACTTTCTAAAAAGAAAAGGGGAAACACCAGTAAATCTTGTGTTTGTTCTTTCATTGAGCGATAATTGTCGTGTGAGTTTTTATGTCGAAGTAATTACAGTAAATAATAACAGGGAATCTAATAAATACACGATAAATGCTGAAAAGGTTAGTAGTAGAAATTTAGAACTTAAAACAGTAGAAAAACTATTCGACATATTAAACTTTAAGTTTGTAAACTTGTTTGAAGTCTTAAAGAATTGTGATTGTAGTGATAATGCATTACAGTATATGAAAATTATTGTTAATAATGATATTGTGAATAGTATTGAAATTAAAGAGATATCATCAGTATCTGAACAAGTAATATATGAAGTTATTGTTGATACAACGAATGGTAAAAGAGAAGTTTATTCGTCTATGAGTGTTGATAGTCTTAGAAATTTTGTGTGTTGTCTAATAAAATACGTGAATAAGTCTCGTAATTATGCACCATTTAGAATTTAATGTCATTTACATTTTCTTTTAAACTCTCGTTTCAAAAGAATGGAAAGGAGGATAGTTTATTCTTTATAAAAAATAAGAAGATTCAGAACCATTTACTAAAATCTATTTTCATTACACACTCTTCGAATTTATCACGCGTCATAACTTCAAGTCCTGGAACAAGTTCGTTTTCATCAATATAATTTAATAGTTGTTCTCTTACAATATTTAATAGGTATTTCTTGAATTCATTGAAAATTTCTTCAGAATGTGTTCTAAAGTAATTTTGGATCTCATCTTCTGTCATATTTTCTAACTTATCATATATTTCGTAATCTTCAAGGAACATATCAATAACGTTAGAATCATAGAAGTATTCTTTGATTCTTTCACTAATATATTCTTCTAGTTCGTATGGGTGAACATCAAGGTATTCTTCAGCATCACAAAAGATGTCGTTTCCATCGTGCTTTAGTGAAAAATATATTTTGCCATCTCTTGATACGTAGGCGTTTTCTATTACGTATGGATTATCACATTCATCTATAAGGATAATTGTTGTTTTACACTCGTTTATTATGTCAGTAATTATAGAATTTAGGTCATAGTATATTGCATCTATAATATCTTTTTTAGTACCATTTGTATAATATAGTTTCTTTTCAATTATTTCTTCAATGAAAGTATTATAAATAACGTCATACACGCTCATTGAATTCATCCAAACGTAATTTAATACATTAAGTGTTTAAAGGTTTTTTATACTCTAAGCCACATCTATTTAACGTTTGGAAAATTATTTAAAATGTTATTTATTATTTTATTTTTGGTGAACACGATGTCATACACTTATGATATTTATGAACCGTACCCAAACTTTTGGAACGAGAAAAGGAAGAGTTTATCATTTCCTGATTACGTACTGGATGAGAATGGGAAAGTTGTTGAGATTAGGGAAGGTTTCAATATTGAGTATTATGTTTACAATCACAAGTACTTATGGGTGTATCTTCGTGACAAGAATTCTTCAATATGTTTTGATGATATAAATAAAGGAGGTTTCCTATTAATGCTAAAAGGTTTCATTGAAGAAAAGTATGGAGATATTGTAGATATTGAGTACGAGGATGACTTTGAAAATAGTGAGACTCAGTGCCTAACGTTTATAAATAGGAGTTTTACAAAAGAAGACTTCCTCGAAATTATTAATTACGCATTAAAGATTCTAATAGATGCATTAGAGCGTGAATCGCCCGAAGTTCTCTAATTTTTATTTTAACAAATTTTATATAAGAATAACACTTTCACATATAGTCGTAAAAGATTCTAAAAAATCTATTTCTCATTTATCACATATTTTTTGATGAAATAAAGTGTTGGATAGCCCAAAAGCAAACTATAAACTATTTCCGTATATTTATATTTTACTTCCATATTAGTTATTGAACGTATTAACTTATAATTCTCTACTCCAATTTTATCTACCAAGTATTTATCCGCTTCTATCTCAAAATACAACTTGTAACTCCTATAAATAAACATTATCACTAAAGTACTTATTATCACTAATAACACGCTTATTTTTATGATTGATGATTCAAATAAAATATACACTCCAATAATTTCAATAATAGTGTCAAGAATATAAGTTTTTATTGAATGGTTCTTTTTTACGTGTGCAACTTCGTGCCATAATAGATCTTTTTTATCATCATCCAAGTTTTCGCAAACTACGTGCCATACATACTTATCGTTAACTTTTATTGGGATTAATGATAACATTGCGTACGCTTCATTAATTTCTGATCTTATTTTGGACGAAAACACGTTTACACCATATTTTCTGGAGAGTTCTTCATTATATTCACACTCTCTAATGAATTTTATCGAGTAGTATAACCACTCAACCAACGTTATTAATATTACTGCAATAACAACATTTAATATCGTATTGTTTAATATGGTATAAAGAAATTTTGCAATATTATATCCAATGAACAATTCAAATATAAACTTTAAATTTTTATTCAGAATTTCATCCATCACAAATCACCAACTTGAATACAAAAAGATTATTTATATACTTTTCGTTTTATAATTATATATCATATAATGAAATATATGGTATATTATTCATTACAAATATAACGTTTTGCAAATCAAGTGTAATATACTTTGATTTTAATTATGTTATATTTTTAAAGATTTTTATAACATTTGTATCAAAATTTTTCGTCATTATGACAATACTACTCCAAATTGTTTGACACGTGAAGTTTTTCAAATAATAGAAAACACAAAACACATTAACAAAACGACAAAAATAGTTTGAAAGATTTGACTCGATGTATCTAAATATAATTTCGTGTTTAATAATTGCTTCCTTTAAAGTTTTTCAGAAAATGTATGAAGTGAAGTATATTTTGATGATCACAATATAAATTATCTTATTGAATTATATATGATTCAGACAGTTGTGTTTAATCGTCTTATTAATGTTTTATTAGATAAGTTATTTATTGTTTGATAGTTAATTCTCTTTAAGTTTTTGTTTCATAGTTTTGTTATGGCGATATATTATGAAGTTACAGTATGTTTTACTCTTAATATTAGTTGGTGTTGTTGTGTTCTCTGCTGGTTGTACATCAGATAGTAGTGATAAGAGTTCTAGTGATTCTAATAAGGCGTCAACTCCGAAGATACCATCAAAGTATACTGTTGAAATTAAGGCAAGAAAGTTCACTAAGAAGGATGGTATGTACTATTATCATTATGAGACTACTGGTAAGTGGAGGATTGTGAGTGTTAAACCAAATATTTCTATGAGTAATTTCGAAGTTAAGTATGGTGTTAGGCCAATCCAAATTGGTAAGAATGTTCAAATGTTCCCGAAGACTGAAATCGATATTTACATTCCACCACATGAGTTTATGGACGTAGAAAAGGCTGGCAAGTTAGTTATTGTTCTTGAGTCCACGAATTGATTATATTGAATCTATCCTGTAAATGTTAACTTTTATTTTTTCTTTAGTTTGTTTTGTATTGCCTTTGATTTTTGCTGTTTCTAAGTTGTTAAATAATTTTAGTATAATTTTATTTGTTGTTTCATTAGCGTATAATTCCATTATTCCTCTTTTGTTGATTATTTTTGCTTTGTAATTGTCGTCTATTATGATGTTTGTGATAATACCATTTTGAAGTGATATTTGCGCCCGTTTAATGTTTCCATATAATACGTGTTCAACTGATTTTCTCATTAGTTCAATATTTTGTATTATTTTATAAAATTCATTTGTAATTTGTCTGTTGTTTGTTGTAAATTTTATTAGTTTGTCTGTTCTAGTTTCTGATGTGAGCATTTCTGAAATCCAGTAGTTGTATTCATCGTTGTTTGATACGAATATTAAATTTTTTGTTGTTGTTAGGTTTAGTGTTTTTATGTTTGATATGTGTGTTATTATTTGTGATGTGAGTGAGAATAAATCTACTATGTTGTTCGTTCCTCGTTTTACGCAAATTATGTTTGTGTTTACTTCTGCACAGTATTTGCTAAGACTTTTTGTAATTTTTATTGGAGTATTGTATATTTCTGTAATATAGTGTATTTGTTTCATAATAATATCTTTAGTGTTGTATTCTATACCTGGAATCATATAGTATGTTTTTTTGAACATTTGCATCACCGTTATATATAGAATTTGATTAGTATTACTATTATTGTCGGGATTATTATTGCCATTATTTCTTTTAGAACAAGTTTTATGAATATTTTTGGCGTTCCATACATTTTATTCAAGTATTTTGATATTGAGTTTCTATATGCTACCATTAGTTCTGGGTTCTTTGTTAGCATGTCTAATTCGTATTGTTTTAGGTATATTTTTCCGAATGGGACTATTGATGTTGGTGATCGATTATTGTTCTTTAGGATTATTATTTCATTTATTTTGTCCCACAATCCAGAGAATAATGCGATTAATTGTTTGTTATCGACTGGTACTTCTGTTATTATTGTTGTGTTGAATAGTTTACGTTTAGTTATTGGTTTTACTTTCACTATTTTTTCGCTTATTTTTAGGATTAGTATCATTAATATGAACATAAGTATTGTTGTGACTATTAGTATTAGTGAAACTATTAATATGGTATCTATTTTTGCTGGTTGTAAAAAATATAATATTACACCAATGATGAACATCCATACTATGTCTCTTTTTGTTACCATATTCCCACCTTTATCTTTCTTTGACTAGTTCATCTATTAGTTTTTCAATTATTGGTATGTGATTTTTGATTATTTCTTCTATTTTGTTGCTACAGTCTAATGATATGTAGTATACGAATTGGTTATCTACTGGGGATATTATGCATTCTAGTTTTGAAATTTTGTTGTGCGTTGTTTGGAGTTCTTTATTTATTTGTTTAAGGATTTTTTTGTTTGTCGGTCGCACAAATTCGTATAATAGTTTGTTGAATTCTTGTATATTTGTGAAGGACTTCTGGTTTCCGCAACAGTTTAGTGTAAATTTGATTATTATTTTATTGTCTTTTCTTTTTATTCGGTATGTTATTTTTGTGTTCATTTGTTATCACCTCATTAGTATTTTTATTTTATCACAGTCTATTATCGCCACAAAGAGTTTATTAATTTTATCGTATATTATTCCAACTTTTCTGTTTTTACATTTTTTGAGTAGGTTGTATGTTGTTTGTTCTAGTATTTCGTAACCTATTATATCTTCATCATCACTAATGTCGATAACTATATCGTCAATGTCACCCATAATCGAGTAATTATAATTTTTATTTTCTTCGAAGTCGTGTGCTATTTTCACGTCTTCTGAAAATCTCACGTTATTGAATATTTTGGTTACTGTGTCAACTGTTCTTGTTGGTGTTACAATAATTTTATTGGGTATTATCTTGTTATCATTTAGGAAGTGTACTATTTCGTATTCAGAATAAACGAATTTTCCGTCTTGGTGTTCATCTTTTAGTTCATACGGTATGTTTCTTCCAAGTTCTTTTAGTAGTTTTAGTTCTAAGTATTTTTTAACGGGAAGGTTGAATACAAGTTCCATAATAATACACCTCGTTTAAATAATTTTTTCTTGTTCTTTAAAAGGTTTATGTTTGAAAGAAAAGTTTCTAAAGATAAAGGAAATTTAGTCATTTATTCCATTTTTTATATATTGTCTTGTCAATATCCTTTATGGTGTCATTGACGAAATTTCTTACTTCTCCAATATCACCATACCACTTTCTTGGTTTTATGTTCACTTCTCCTTCGTAGTGATAACCGTTTCTGTCTTTCCAGTACTTGACTATTACATAGTCGTCTATTGACACGTTATACTTTGCTTTTAGAGTGTCAAATATTCTTCCAAGTACTTCACTATTGTCTGTGACTGTTTCTAGTATAGCGTATTTCCATAGTGGACGTAGTACGCATTCTTCTCCTTGTGTGTAAAATGGGTGTGCTTCACATCCTATGAGTGGAATCATTATATAGTATTCACCAGTTTCATTTTTTGCTTTTATATATGCAATGTATACTTCGTATCCGTATTTCCATGCTGTTGGGTTGAACTCTTTTTCGTAATAGTCAAATATTGCGAGTAGTGTGAAGGTTTCATCGATTGTGTCTCCGTATGTTTGAGAGAATTTGTATCGCCCAAATAATTTTTGTGGGTCTCCTGCTCTATGATTTAGTGTTATTTTCGTGTTTTTGCACACGTATTCTATGCTGTATATTTGACTGTAGAACATATCCTTGAAGTCTCTTATGTTGCATTTATTTGATTCATTAATTGCTTTTTCAATGTTTTCTATTGTGTATATTTTGGTGTATCTGTTTACCAGATCTTGTACTTCTTGAATCATATACTGTTTTTCTGGGTTTTTCAAAACTGGTAAATAATACTCGGTCATATATGCGTATACAACGTAACCTATGAGTAGTATTCCGAGTGTTGTTAGTGTTAGTATAAAACCTTTAATACCTCGTCTCATCATACATCACCCAATATTATATACGTATATAGAATATATAAAGTTTTCGGTTCTGTATAATGTATTGTTTAGAAATAGAAAAGATGTTAGTTAATTTGTTGATTTATTTGTTCATATGAAATTCTTATTATTTGTCCAAATGTATTTAGAACGACTAATATTGATAATATTGTTATTATTGTTGATTCAAGATATATGTTCAAGATGTATAATCCAATTAGTTGTATTGTTGCGCTTGATAGTACTTTTTTTCCTTCTTCTTGATTTATTACTCCGGTTGATAGTCCAAGTAATAGTAGGATAGCAATTGAATTGAATGTTGTTAAAGCACTATATAACATAGTTTGCTTTATTTTGTACAAGTCTGGTTGTGATATAAGAACTATTTTACCAATTTTGTATGTGAGTTCGAGATTTGTTAAGTCTTTATGGTCTATGATAAAGTTAATGTTCTTAGTAATATTGATTTGTGTTGAGTATTTTTCATAATATAGGTTCACGATTATTTTGTTATGTTCATATTGTATTTTATAGTAGATTACATCATTATCCTTTACTTTTGAGAAAAATTCATCAATACTAATGTTTTGTGTTTTAAATTCGGAAGTTAGTTGTTCAAGTTGGATGTTTTTGTTTATAGTGTAAATTGTTATTTCTCGTGATAGCATTAAGTAGTAATATAGGATTCCTATAAATGATGATATTATTATTGTTATAAATGCTATTGCTAATAGTTTGTGTGATATTGTTGGGAAGAATTTAGTTCCAATTTTGTTAGTCATTGTCATCCACCAGTAATAGTTTTATGTTTTCATCCCCACTTATGTTAATGTATTCGTTTAGTTCGTTAAATAGTTTGTGTGCTTCTAATAGTTTTTTGCACCAGTTATCGCATTTGGTGTATTCGTTCACTATTTCTGGGTTTATATTGTAGTTTGCTTCGAGTATTGATGTTATGTATTTTAGTGTTTCTTCAATCGTCTGTTTGTGGAATTCTTCGTATGGGTTTATGTATCGGTTCAGGATGTCCTCTAAGTCCAGGAGTGATAGGTTGAATTTCTTGTCTATTAGTTTCTCGTATGTTAGTGCTATCTGATTTTTTGTTCTCATTATTTTCGTTAGGACGTATACTTCCATTTTCACCACCACTATTTATTGTTTTTGTTTCTTCTTTTAAAACTTTACTATTTTCTTCTTGTTTTTGTTGTGGGTATAATACTGAGCATATACTATTGAAGAACTCGTCATAATTTTCGTTTTTTAGTAGGTTTATGTTTTCATTTATACTATTTTTTAAATTACGTTCTCCTATTGTTTGTATCATTGCAATAACAAACATTATGACTGCGCGATAATTACCTTCTTTAGGTGAGAAAAATGTCTTTTCTTGTGGAGTTAATTTTGAGTATAGTGAAACTAGTTCATTACGTAAGTTTGTTTTTAATTTGTCCCAGACGAAACCAAATTTGTAAAATATTTCTCCTTCAATTTTTACTAATGTCCTTGCTTTTACAACTGCGTCTAATGATCCTTCGCTCAAACCAACCACTCCATATACTGTGTCGTATCCGACTAGGACGTTGTCACTTTTTACGAGAATTTGTTTTGGTTTGTTTAGTGGGGTATGTCCTATTCCGGGTTTTGAAATTTTTTGTTGTGGTGTTTTGAATGATATTAGTTCTTGTGGTAAGTGGATATAAAATTCAAAAAATTCTTTGTTAATTTGACGTATTATAATTTCAATGATTCCATTGTTGAAATTATAATCGAATGTTTTTTGTTTTATTTTTTGATTTTGTTCATTCATTTTTATCACCCTCTAGTCCTAATTTTCTTAAAATGTATTCGTTAAATGTTTCTGGTTCGCCATATAATTGTTTTTCACGTTCTTCTAATTTTTTCTTTAATTGTTTTTCGAATTTTTCTGGTTCATTAATATAGTCTATTGCTAATTCTATTATTTCTTTGGGAATAAAGTATGGGCAAGAATAACATGTCCCTGTATCATTTATTACTCCATCTCTCATTTTTCTAACAATTCCAACTGAACAGTCGTCGTTGTCTTTGCCAACAAATAATATTCCTTTTAGGTACATTGACCCTTTTATTTTTGTTGTGTCATTAGTATTGTTTTCTTGTTCTTGTGTAAGGTCATTAAGAGTATCTTCTCTCACGTTAATAAAGTTTACACACGCCCCAAATCCTTCTTTAACATCTTTTAAGTCATCTTTGGATAATTCTCCATTTACGTATTTAACGAGTTTTAGGCACGTTATTGGTATTCCTTTTCTGATTATGTCTGCTATTGTGTCGACTATGTATTGTAGTTTGTTTTTATCTCTTAGATTTACGAATACGTTGAAGAGTACGTATCGGTATCTACACTCTTTGTATGATAATATTTCATTTACGATGTTTTCTGTTTGCTCTCCGTAGATTTTTTCTAGTTGTTCTAGGTCTCGTTTGAATGATTCTCTGTCTGAGGGTATGAGTTCATATGTTTCACACATTACAACTTTGCATATTTTTTCAACTAATTCTTCTATTTTTGTCATTTTGACCACCTATTTTATATTATATTTTATCAATATTAAAAACTTTTTGTCGAAAAGCTTAAGTGGTTATTTTTCACGTTATATAATGAGGTGATTAGTATGAGTGATGTTGAAGAACTTCTTAGGGAGATGCCAAAGAGTTTGCGTGAAAAAGCAGAGAGAGTTTTGAGTAATATTGACAAGAATAATAAGGATCACGTTAGGGAGTTTATTGTTTCATTGTATTGGAATTGGACTTAATGTGTTTCTTTATAATTTCATCTATTTCTTCATCTTTTACTAATTCTCTATATTGTGATGAGAATATTACGTTGTGGATATTATCATATTTTGATGTCATTTTTGTTATGAACGTATTTGGGTCATTGAGTATGTGTTGGATTATTAAGTTCTCTAATGTTTTTTGTTTGAATAGTTCATTTATTATGGTATCAACTTTTTCTTTAATATTATATAATTGTTGTGGACATATGATTTCACTATTTAGGTCAACGTAGCATTCTGGGAGTCTTTCTAATATGAAGTCATATATTGGGTAGTATGCGTATAAGTCACTTCCAATGTATGTTTCTATTATTTTTGCTATTTTCTTTAGTTCATTGTCTGTTAGTAGTCTGTTAGTCTTGTAATTTATTCTTTTGTACCTATTTATAATAGTTTCTTTTGCGGTTTTGTCATATTCTTTATATTTGATATTATACCTAACGAGGTATAATCCTATTCTTAGTGCCATTCTAATATTTTCGTTCTCTTCCATTTTTACCACCATTACACCATCATTTTTTCCATTAATTCTTCAACATAATTTTTAATGCTCAAAAAAGCAAATATTTCCTCGTTTGTTAACTTTTTTGATAAGTCTATTATGTCAACATTTGATGCTGAGTGTATGTACATTCCAACAAGTTTTAGTGTTTTTACGAACCGAATTCTTTTTAAAAGTGATGTGTTTTTTCTAAATTTCTCGATAAGAAATAGTTGCTCAAATTCAAAGTTTATTGCTTTTCCAGTTATTGTTGAGAAGAATTCGCTATATTCATATATTTCCCTAAGTGTTGGTAATTCAGATTCATCTATTGAAAATTGTGGGTTCGCGTGCTCTCTATGGACAAAATCAGAGAGGATGCTATTTAGTTCTTTAACTCTTTTCCAATCTATGTCGTATCCCTCTTCTATTATTTTCTTGATTGCAATTTCGACAGGTACCTCTTCTTTTAGTCCATCAAATGATATTATTGATATCATACTCTTTCCCCCTATTATCCATTATAAAATTCAAGTTATAAAGTTTTCGTTTTATTTTTAGGTATGGCTATTTATCCAATATTTGTTTATAATATCTCGCATAATTCTAAAGCCACTTTTAATATTTGTGCCCTTCTTTAAATCAATATATATTGCTTCAATATCTATCGTACATATCCTCGCATTATTACGTACTGCTTCTATTAATAATTCACTAGAAACTCCATATCTTGTGATTTCAATATTCATCTTTTTTAGTAAGTCGACTTTAATCATTCTAAATCCTGATTGTGTATCTCTGAAGAACTTAAAATTTGTGAACGGTAACATTAGAATGTCTAACCCTAAATTTCCTATAAGTTTTATTAGTGGGAATTTTCCTCGTCTAACACCATAAGTAAAATCACAATTTTGTTCTAATGTTTTTTCTATTATTCTGGGTATCCATTCTGCTTTATGCTGTCCATCTGCATCAAAAGTTATTACATAGTCATAACTATGTTTTATTGCATATTCAAACCCTGTTTTTAGTGCTCCACCAAGTCCCTTATTAGTTTTATGATTAATAATTTTAATACCCATTTTAGATACTATCTCTGGAGTTTTATCTTTTGATGCATCATTTACAACGAGTATATTTTCTCGTGGAACATATTTTAATAAGTCGTTTATTGTACTTTGTATGTATTTTTCTTCGTTGTATGCGGGAACTATAACTAGTATTTTAGGTTTCATCTTTAACCCATTATAATTATTATTGGTTAATTTTAATATTGTTCGCTAAACAAAAATCGTAACCTTTTTAAAGTACAATACGAAAGTCTTTATGAGGTGAAAATATGGTAAGTTGTTGGAAGTTTGGTGAATATATTGTAAATTACTACAATGAGCACAAAGAATTGCCACCATATGAATTTAAAGATGATGAATTAATCATTAACGGAGAAATAAAAATACCAAAATTTATATTTGATATTCTTCAATTGACCAAAAAGTACAAGTCTTCGTATCGTGTTAATGATAAGCACATTAGAATTGCAGAAGAATTCGGATTTATAGATAGCCAGTCTCGTAGAATTATTCCATCTGAATGTGGTTGGTTAATTCTTGTTATCACTAATCAATTAATGTTTAGAGTGTATAGTGCTGGTAAAGTTTTGATTTTAATGCATAAGTACCAGAATAGATCGTTACTCCAGACTTCTCTACGAATATTTACCGCCCTTGGATATGCTATGCCAGAGTATGGCAAGGAGTATCGTGATTTTGATGTACGGTCAAAAATCAAGGATATGGGTGTAAAGTATTCTGAGTACAAATATGTATTTGATTCTATGAAGAAAGCAAAAATTATACGTTATGACACAATAACTTTGGAGTGGACACCGTTTGGATACATTTTATGGCACCTATGGAACAAGGAGAATCAAAAAGGTGGTGTTGTTGAACATTGAAAAACTATTAGCATTACGATGTTGCAGGCGTTACCCGTTCAAAGAGTTATTTGAAAATTATCTAAATAGTATTAGGAATAATCGTGACCTATATATTTTATTTTTACGTAAGTATGGATTCGTTCCGTCAGTATTAACTCCGTCACTCGCAAAGGAATTGTTAAAGTTTGATTCCCCATATAAACGTGAGTTTCTTAGGGAGTTCAAACAAAAGTTAAATCACGTTAAGAAACACACGGAAAAGTATTCGTTAAATGAGGTTTTTAACTTTGACAATTCAATTTTATTTAATGACTTGTTATGGTTTGCACCGGGTTATGTATCATCCGAACGTGATCTCGAAGAGAGGTTGTATTATTACTTATCCTACAATTATGATGTTTATCGTCAGTATTCTAATGGTAGTAATAAGTATGATATTTATATTCCGGGGTATATTGTCGAGTTAAAAGTTATATCTAATTCTCATGACTTATATAGATATATTGGCCAAGTTAGGGATTATGTTCATTCAAACAAAAAAGTTCGCGTTTATGGGTTGTTATATTTGGTAAATAATGTTAATCTAAATAAAATTAAAAGTGTTGACGTTCCAACAATTATAAAGTATTCTCCTGAATTAATCATCAGTTTACTATTTTGATTTAGCATATATAACATCCTTTCCGTTTATTATGACACGTTCTCCATTTACTATTCTTATTATTTCGTCGATTGTTAGTGGCCAGTAATTCCAGTTGTCTATTATAACGTTGACAAAGAATATATTTCCAAGTTTCTTTACGTATTTTCTTTGTCTATGATTGTGCCCGTGTATAACGATATTCACGGGTTTTGGCATATTTTTTATTCTTTTCATCGGGAATGGTTTATGCGATAATATTATTCTAAAGTTTCTATATGGGTGAGCAACATACAATAATACAGCATCCGTTTCATATAAAGTTATTCCCATATCAAATATATGACCGTTATTAAAGTGGTCATGATTACCTTTTATTAAAAAGATTTGTCCGGGTAATTCTTCAAAAACGTGTTTACATTTTTTTATATTATCACATACATCGCCCAATACAAACACTATATCATTTTCAGATATTCTTTCTTTCCAACCTAATATTATTTGTTCGCGACGAACTTCGTCGCGGTCTAAGTGTAGGTCTGACAAAACAAAAACGTGTGATGGTGAAGAAATTTTCATAACAAGCAAAGAACTTCACCAATTCTTATAATAACATTTTATTCTTAAAATGTTTGAATATAAAAGTCAAGAATAGTAGTAATATATGATTTCCTCAACTAGTTTCGGATTTGACACGAACTCAACGTTACCATCCTTTACTATAACCATTGCCATTTCATCATACTTATTGTTAGTGTTTGTTCTGTATATCCATAGTATTCCTCCGTATGACTTTGGTTCCCATACTAGTTTATAGTGTCTATCCTTTACTAGTAAGTATCCGTTCTTTGTTTTCTTTGGATTCATACTCATAAACATTTCTACGATGTCGATTATCTCTTCGTACATTTTGAATTCACCCTTCAAAGTTATGAAAAATTTGATTTTAAAAGTGTTTCTATTGTTAAAGTATTTGTGATTTAATTTTATTTGGGTGTTATATGAGTAGTTTAGAAAAAATTGCGATGTTTCTTGTTGCAATAATTATTTCAAGTATTGCCATTTATTCATATAAGAATATTGTAAAAGTTTCATCATCAATATTTACGATTATTCTTTTAAACAAGAAATAATTCGTACTAATATTATCTTACCTTCGTCTGGTTCTAAATGGTGTTTAAAGTATCCGGTCATTTTTAATGGTTCAAGGTATATTGCTGGTTATGTTGTATTTGAGAGTGACAAATTACTAGAGAATAATTCGGTTCCATTCAATGTAATTGGTATACCAGTTGAAGGATTAGTTATAACTTCTATCGAGAAAGATTGTAGGTTATACAAGTATTCTGGTTATATTCTATTTGATGCTCGAACATCCAAGCATATTAGTAATACCTTCATTAGAATCGGAACACCAGATAAATACGTGTATGTTGTCCCAGAACTCGAAAGTGACACGCCTATTGTTTTCACGTACTCTAAAAATTATAACAACTTATCTGTTTATGACGTTATTGATGTATCTTCGTGGAACTATAATTTCGTTGTTTATAAGGATAGTAATTTTGGAGTTTTTATAAAGTTTTCAAGTAATTTACTAAAATCAATCTATAATCATAATTCTACGGGTGTTCCATTGAATGTTATGTATGATAAGTCTATAACAACTATAAATCCCGGAGAGGTTAGAAATATTTCATCTTATAATTTTGTTATTTCATCAAAATATTTTGACATTAACGTTACATCAAATTCAAATGATATTAATGTTGTAATGAGTGGAAGTATTGTTGGATATATTTTTATAGGAAACCCTACTAGCGTCGCATCAATTAAATCAAATAATATTGTTTCATTATTAAATATTTCTGACTCAACGATATCATATATTCAGAATACTGTGTCAGTTAATGGTAGTATTGTTATTGCTAATAGTAGGATTAGTGTTATTGATTTAGTAGGTAACTTTTATGATGCAAATATTACTATTATTAACTCTCAGGTTTCAGTTCTTAGGATTTTACCATTAGAACAAAGTGTTATTCATAAGATAACTATTATTAATAGTTCTGTAAGTAGTATTGTCACGAATAATGTTGTTATAGAAGAAAAAGAAGTGAGTTGAGTAATTAGGTGATTGCTGATAATAATTGTCTATCAATATTCTCGAACGCTTTAAAGTATCTAATATATTGATCGACATCCCACGATGCATAACACATTGGTAATTCGTCACTTATTACTTTTCTTATTGTTATGCTCATTTGGAGTGTGTCATTTCTAATGTCTTTTCTTGCATAGATTATTATTTTGTCAATATCTTTTTGAATGTCGTATGAGTAACCTATTTTTGATAACAAGTTATATAGATCATCCATAAACTCTTCTAAGTGTTCTGGAAGTATGCATGCACGTGGGAGAATTGCCCTTGATCCTTGGTAAGTGTTAATTTCTCCTTCTAATACGTAGTATTCCATTCGGTCCACCATTTATATGAAAAAGAATCGTGCTTTAAAATTATTTAAAATGTAAAGGTCAGAGTTTGAATTTGTCTATTATGTAATAACCACGCATCGCTGATGCTGAAATATCGTATATAAATAATGGTATATCAATGACAAATGTTATAAACATATAAAATGCAACTGCAATTGGTGTATTTATTCTAAAACTTCCTGCTAGTAAGGCTAGTAGTAATGCGAATATAACACTTCCTGCGGCGGCAAACACAATTGATAATTGTATTTTTAGCGACGAACTAGTCAATTTATCTTCTAGTATTGAATACATTCTATTTTGAGCATCTTCAACTAGTTCTCTTAATCTATGTTCTTCGGGAATATCATATGACAACATTTGTAAAGCATAATACCTAAAGAATTCTGATGGTGCTGACTCTTCTAACCATTGAACAAATGCGTGGAACTTTGAAGGAACAACTCTACTCTTTCTAAATTTTTGTATTACGTTAATATTAACCATTTTACTTATAAAACCTAGGTTATAATCAACAAGTCTTGATATTGCTTCATCTTTATCATTTGTTCTTAGTAATTCTAGCGCCATTACTTCTAACGCTAGTGGTGTAAAGAACGTGAAATCATATCTTATTCTAAATGTCATTTCATCGAGTAGTTGATAAATATATCCAGCGATTACAAGAATTAAAAGTAAACCTGACACCAAACCCAAGTTTCCAGCAATCACCATTAATATTGCAGTTATTGGTATACCTATTAACATTCCCATAAATAACGATGAACCTGAAACCATTTCTATTGTTATATCTTTCCACCCTAATACGTTCAATGAATTTTCTATACTCTCTCTTGGGGTAAATATTGACAATATTGGTGTTGCAATGTATCCTAATGGTTCTGTTACATAACCAACGTACTTAAAGAACTTTCTTAATCTGTTTGGCGTAATCAAGTCATAACCCAAATTTTATATCGATTCACATATTTAAAAACAAATAAATCAAAGAAGAGTTAATTATGAAATTATCCCAGTTGCTACTAATCCGTATTTTGACCATATTTTGTACTCAATTCCAATAATTTTACCACGCACATATTCCGGAGTTGAGAACACAAATATTTTTGCACTCGCTGGTATTGTTATTGTCTGTGATTTAAATTCACCATTATCAAGATAATAATAAATGTTCAATGTTAATTGTGTAAATATTGGTTCATCTGTCATTATACGTATTACTCTTTGTTCATCACTAAGTGTTATCATAAACTTTGGTTTTACAACAACTACGTACGTTGTCGTATAAGCGATTGTCATATTATCTTTTACTACCTTTATTAGCACCAAATCATTATCAGTTATGGGGTTATATATTTTGTATGGTATATGTATAGTGTTTATTCCTTGTGTTATATTGTATTGGATTGTCTCTTCATAGTATGCTGTTGACATAATAATCCTTACAGTCATATTTTCTGGTGACGATATGTTCAATAGTATTCCATCTTTTGAAGTTGTTATTTCTGGTGCCGATAGATATAATGTTTGTATTTTGGCATTTTTGTTTTGTTGTCCTTTAAATATTTCTTTGTTTAATATCACGTATTTTATTATAGTAATATTGTTGTACTTGAATATTAATGTCTTATTATCCGGAACTATTGTGATTGGAACATAAATTGTATTATTTGTAATATTTTCTTTTAATAGGGTTTTTCCAATTATCGTTACTTCCCCGTTTATGTTTGTCGTGAATATCACGTAATTGTCATTTATTGATTTTTGTATTATATATGGTTTTAGTATAATATTGTTGAGTTTTATATATGTGTATGATAAACGTGGAATTGTTATTTTACTTCCATTAAATGTTATGTTGTTAATAGTTATTTTATCAAATAGTGCTTTGTTTACTTTTATAGTAGTGTTTGGAGAAATTCTTATTGTCTTATTGTTTACCAATACATCTTTTACAAAACATGACGGGTTATGAACGTATATATATTTAGCATCATCGTAAATTTTCAATTGTTTGTCTTTGACCGTTATTGAAATTTCACGTTTATTTGTGCGTATAAATGCTTTATTTGGATATCCTACTATAAATACTTTATTATTAATAATCATTAGATTTTCTGAGTGTTTCTCAATTTTTTCTCCTGGATATAAACTTAATGTAAATGAACACTTGTCTATAGTTATATTTTGTGTTTGTAGTGAATAAGATTGTCCTTTATTATTGTGAATTAAAAGTTCACTATTATTAAAGATTAACGTAAGCGTATTGTTCTGAATTGTATTTGTTAGAGTTGGTGTATTAACTATTATTGTCGCATACATTAGTATTAGTAGTACTATCATACTCATAAAGAACGTGTCCAATGTATATTCACTCATTCCTTTTCCCATCATCAATGTATCATTGTATCCATTTAAACAAAATAATTAAGATAAGAGTTCTAGTAATTTTTGGAGTGTAATACTATCGTTAATATGAATTTCATAGTTAAAATTTCTAAGAATCGTTTGTAGTTCTTTTGGTTCAACAATAGTATTATAGTTAATGTGGAAAGTCATAACTGTTTTACCATATAGTTTAACACAATTTTCTGCATCTGAATCACGATAGTATTCTATTATCGCACGAATAACGGGTCTATTTGGGACTACTAGTTCTATATCGTCATATATTGTTGTTTGTGTTCCAAATAAAAACTCGAATAAGCGGTGACTCGTTAATTTACCACATACTTCACCATATGCTACTAAGGTGTTGTCATAATCGTTGATAATAACGTATTTTCCATTTGAAAGTATAATGCGTCTAATAAGTTCACCATTAACATTTAGTAATAATATGTCTATATTATCGTCAATATAGGAAGATAATTCATTATATAATTCTATTGTGTCCATTATGTTACCATTAATTCTATATTTATTTTGTGATAACTTTCTAATGTATATCTTTTTTAATGGTGTTGTTATTGTTACAGAAAATAGTTTTCCATTTAGTAGTTGTATCATTATATTATCGTTGATCGATATTATTTGAAGATATGATTGTGTATTTCTCGATGCTCTTGTTATAACTTCATTTATATCGTTGTGTGCACCAATAATTATGTTACCAACCTGATACATTGTGCTCACCCTTTTTATATACGTATATAATATTTAAAAAGTTTTCTGTACATTAATGAACATTTTAATACATTTAAGGTATAATTTTGTATAATACTATTGGTGAAATTTATGAATAGAAAAGTTATTCGTGTTATTAAAAAAGGAGCCGATGACTTTGATGTTGACGACTACATAAAAACACTAAATGAAAACTATGAAGATATTAGAGAAATAATTAATATCAATGAAAGTAACGACTATAGTGATGAAATAATAGAATTACTATCAGGAGAGCGTGAGCACATCAAAAAGAAAGATAATATTAGAGTTATTGTAAAGTGAAACATTCAATATACTTTTTTATAATTTCTTTATCCATAGAAGAAAAACTTCTTAATTAGTGAATCGAACACACTCTTTAGAGCATCGCCTATATTATTTCCCGCATATAACAATACAACCGTTCCTATTCCAACAATAATTATACCAAATATTAATAGGAATAATTCTGAAATAATATCATCACTTACACCCATTAATTAACCCAATATATAATTACAATAGTGTATTTTAACTATGCACACTAAATATCAATTAATATTTTAACATTATAATCATCAGAAACATACAATTCCATATTCTTTAACAAAACCCTATTTCTATCAATAACTTCAAAATATGTGAAATTACCTGCTTCCATAATTGAAATAATTTCATTTTTATTTTGAGAAAAATTAGTATCAAACATTTTATCAAACTCTTCGAAACTTAATGAAAATGAACGACTAAAGTATAACATTAAGAATTTTACGCTCGGAAAATCCATATGCTGTGTCCACATTCCATCGATTTTAAAGGAATATATTGAATTACGAACACTAATAACTTTTGAAAAGTTTTCATATTTAACTTTTGCAATTATACCTCCCCATCGCCTAATCTCTATGGTTTTATTACCAACATTAATCTTATCACCAGAATTAAATAACGCTGGAATAAGAACTAACGCTGAATTAACTTTCAATAACAAGTGATTATAAATAGGGATATTACGATAGTAACCCGTTAATTTTAACTTTTTTGGTTTTACAGATATTATCATTATAATCACCAATAAATAAAAATGTTAAAGGGAATCACTCCTCAAATTCTTCAATTTGTTCCTCTTCGTTTTCCGTTTCTGGTTCTTGTGTTTTTACATTTCTCTTTCTTCCCTCTTTTGCTCTAAGGAACTTCTTGAGCGCCTCTGGATCATCGCGAATTCCTTCCTCAGTAATTATGAATGGTACGTCTCTTTCCGGGAGATTTGGTGCATCAACCATTCTTGCAATCCTCTTACCCTTCGCACCCTTTCTAAGATATACACGATACGTTGATGAGTGTCCAAGTATATTACCACCAACCGGTTTTTCGGGATTTCCATAGAACGTTCCTGGATCACTCTGGACTTGATTAGTCACGTATACGGCAACATTATAAGTTTCAGCAATATCGTGTAGATCCGCAAGGTATCTTGAGAGAATTTGTTGTCTTTCTGAGAGCATTCCACGACCAATATACTCACTCCTAAAGAGTGCCATTAGTGAGTCAACGACTATAAGTTTAATGTTCTCACCAGACTCAAGCATTTCCTTTATAACGTCATTGTACGCAACTTGTTGATTGACACTCCTTGGTCTAATGTAATAGATATTATCAAGAACTTTATCAGGATCAAGACCGATCGCCTCTGCCATTTGTGCAATGCGTTCAGGTCTAAAGGTGTTCTCAGTATCAACATAAACAACCTTTCCTTCAAGACCACCCTTATCCTTTGGAAGTTGGACGTTTACAGAGAGTTGGTGTCCTATCTGAGTCTTTCCTGAACCATATTGTCCAAAGAATTCTGTTACTGCTTGCGTCTCTATCCCTCCACCAAGAAGATCATCAAGTAGAACTGAACCAGTTGTTATCTTGTCTATTGTCTTTCTCATTTCAAGGTATTGTTTTGCAGTCATTATTTGGTGTCCAGCAATACGAATTGCTTCCCTAATAAGGTTTTGCGCTTTAATCTCAGAAATTTGTGCAACTTCTGCTAACGTAAACGGGTCAAGTCCTGCAAGATCTTTTATAGTATATATTCCTGCCTCGTTCAATTTTTGTGCTAACGCCTTTCCAACACCCCTAAGTTCTTCAACCGGAGAATCTGCAGTTATCTCTTTCTTTCTTGGCATATCAATCACCAGTATAAACCTCGCGATAAAAGTATTTAAATTTTTCGTTTTCCGACTTAATTATATACGTATATAAAAGAAGAGAATTAAGAATTATTTGACAAGTGAACATTTGTTCTCTGACCTCCTCCCCGCCCTAAAGGGCGAGGCTTTCAAAAGAAAAAGTAATATGAAAGTTGCTACTAATAACGCAATAATAGATAGTATTAGTACATGTTAACATCAATCTGTTTGATTAAAATTAATAGTTAGTTCGAGAAAAATTTATAAGTCTAATATTTCATTATATTGTGGTGGTTAGAGTGCGGTGTATAAATAACTTAATTAAGAATTATAAAGTGTCGAGTGTTATAACGTATGAAGCAGACAAGGTCGGTCTTCAGAACGAGACTGACTCTCAAATTGTATATTTTGTAACAATAGATTATATTCATCCTCTCACGATTGTTGTCGACAAGTTAGATAAAGTTAATGATGTTTGTGATAAGGAAATTGAAATTGTTCGTAGAATTTCACGCTCATTAAAGGATATTCCTATCAAGATTTCTATTGTAAACTTAGATAAAGATAAGCGTAGAATCGTAATAATTTTCGAGAGGAATACTATTAAAACTAATTTCGTAATTAGGTATCCGCATTATATTAAAATTAATGTTGCCGGGTTAATAATTCTTGAGAATCCAAACATTGGTGAAGTTAGGGATTTGATGGCAGTTATACATAATTTAAAGAGATTGTTTAGATTAGATGATGAGTTTAAGACTATTAATCTTATTCTCAAAAACTTAAAAGTTAGTGATGAGAAAGATATGATGACTATCTGATCAAATGTTTAGGAATTGTTTGCACTTGTTTTCCTATTCTTACTATTATTTTATCTTTACGAACCATAAACTCATCGAAGATAATTTCTTCGTCTATTAATAGTTTCATAATTTGTCGTCCTTCTGGGTCACACATATTCATTAATATTTTTTTCATCTCTTCGAGATATTCTTCTTTTGAGTACCCATTCAATTTTTTATAGTATTCTAATATATCACTCTTAATCCGTTTAAAGCCACAATTTTGTATTTTATGAAACACGTTCTGCACCACAGATATAAGAACAAGAAATAAAATAAAAAACTTCAAAACATTAATATTAATAATGCAAGAATTATCAACTCAATAACACCTAAAACTATACCCGTCAAAAACGCCAGTATAAATACTTTGTATGTTGGCATTTCATCTCTAAACCAAACCATAAAGAAAATTAATCCTAATAATGGGTTGATAGTCATCATTGTTACAAGGAATAATGCACCAAAAAATCCAACATCTGGATTCTCACCTATAAGTCTTCCTGCGATTTCAATCGACAATCGTGCTGGAATTGATAACATTATCAATAGTAGTAACAATACAATAATAATAAAGGCAATACCATAAATCTCAGCATATTTTGAATCCTTAATTTTTGTGTAGATGCTCCCTAATGGTGATGTTATAATATCCTTCCCTATAGTGTTTTTATCAAGTTTGTTAAAATCAAAATCTAATGCATATGTTGGTAATGATGTGAATATTATACTAAAGACAATAAATAGTAAAATTAGTTTATTATTTGACAATTTAACCACCTATTTTTTATATATTCGATAATATTTTAAAAAATATGATGATTCTCGTATTATTGAATCGAAAAACTTAAAAGTGTCTTATATAATATATATTCTGAAAAGATAGTAAAGGGGTGGTGAATATGAAAGTAGTGTATCACTCAGCAAAAACATTTGCGGACATATTCCAGACAATAGGAAACATAATAGATGAGGGAGTTATTGTTGTATCACCAGAGAAGATGTACTTTAGTGGAATGGATCCAAGTAGAGTTATGATGGTCTCTTTCGAAGCAAACAAATCAGTTTTTGATAAATATGATGTTGAAGAATCAGAAGAACTCCCGTTAAACTTCTCACTTCTAAATAAAATACTCAAGCGTGGAAAGAAAAAGGATGAATTAATACTTGAAACAAGAGGAGATAATATACTCTACGTAACTCTAAAAGGGTCAGCAACTAGAACATTTAAAGTTCCACTTGTAAGTGGCATTGAATCCGAAAAGATTGGAGAAGTCAATATTCCATTTACAGCAAGAGTTGACGTTATGGGTAACGTAATGAAAGATATGATTAGGGACGTAAAACTCGTTGGTGACACAGTTGAATTTTATTCTAAGGAGGACCTTTTTAGAGTATATAGTAAAGGTATTTCATCAGAGTTCATTCTTGAACTTGGATTAGAAGATGATGGACTACTAGATATTGAAGTTGAAGAAGAGAGCAAGAGTAAGTATAACTTAAAGTATATAGAGTCAGCATTTAAGAAAGTTAACAATACTGATAGTGTTAGACTTAAGTTTGGAAATGATATACCTGTCGATATTTTGTGGTATCCTGTTAATGATATAAAGGTTGAATTCCTAATAGCACCAATTGTTGAAGAGTAAACTTAATCTTTATCTTTTCTATTCAATTTTAAAAATAAAGAGATAAATCATAATTTATCAGCCGAAGAGTCCGTGCCATATTATACTTCCCATACTTTTAACGTCACGCACGAACGAAACAAGTGCTAATGTATTTGCTGTATCCGCTTTAACTACTGCGCGTGGTGAATAAATGAATGATCGTTCAACGCTAACATAGTATTTCTTGTTGTTGTATATATAAGTGTACAAGACATTTACTCTGATTGGGACGTTGTAATTATACTTTGCCGTTATTATATAGAAGTTTCTCCAGTTGTTCTTTGATGATTCAACACCCATAAATAGTATATCTTTTAAGGATATTGGTATTGAGAGTGTTTTAACGTAACCATTATAATCACTTAAGTCTATTGTATAAGTTTTTGATATTCCATCAAATATTGTGACCATAACTTTAATTTCTCTTGGGTAATATCTGTTAATATCTGGTACGTATTCATCTAGTGCTATTGTTAATAATAAGTCTGCTTCTCCAAATACTAAGTACTCTGTATAAGTGCACTTGTCTTCGTTTTTCACTTGATATTGTGTTGTATCTATTGGGACACACATTTCAGTTCCATCATTTAGTTTTAACTTGTATCCATCCATATCAACTTTTATCATATATGGTAATCGTATTCCTTCATAGTTCATAGTGTTTAATTGTGTTGCGTATATTCTCATATGTATGACTGGATCTGTTGATGGGTCGATATTTGTAACACCAGTAATCGTTGAGAATGTTATTCTTAATCTTCCTTCTGGTGGATACCCCTTTAATTCTGTTGATGCAAACCTGTTATATAGTGTTACTGTTGCCATATAACTACTCATAACACTTTGTCCAAAGTCTAAAACTAATGTTCCACCTCCACCATACAAGAAATTATTGTATATATAGTCTCCAGAACTTAATCCTGAAATAAATATGTTATCATCTAAGTCACTTTGTGAGGGTAATCCCATTGCATAGTTCACAAGGAAGTTAGGTGTGTTTTTCGGGTTTGTATTATATTTAATAGCGTATGGTCTGATTGGTGAATAATATACAATTGGGGGACGTAATAATACTTTGTTAAACACATCTATCTTTTTACCTTCATTTATTGGGTGTAATGATACGTGTTGACTTATTGTTGATGCATAACCGTTTACATATGGTTGTAATGGTGGTATTACTATTGGTCCAATATATTCTGTGAACATCGTGAATGGTGTTCCTAATAGTCCAAATCTATGTTTTAAATATTGTAGTTCATACTTCTTTGAAAGTAATACATAGTTATTTACTGTCGCCAAGTCAACTGTATAAAAATAATTTGGTCTTGTGAGATATGTTTTTCCTTTATACGTGAATGCATAATATTCGTAGTATTCTATTCCACCTGTTTCAAAAAATCGTTTATATGCCATTGATTGTGTTGATTCTATTAGTTGAGGTTCTGATTGTACACGTATGTCTACTACTGTTGGATATGGTGGGTTGTTCATAAGAGCATAAGTGTAAATGTCTGTGTATTCAACAACATATGCTGTTCTAACTGATTTTATCAAGGGCGTAACTAACTCGTAAATAACTATAAACGTCAATACTATTGGAAGAACTAAAAGTAATAAAGATAATAATGTCTCGAAAATTCCTTCCATTTATATACCCAACTAATAATAGTATTTTTCTGTCTTTAAAATTAATTTGTTTGTGTTAAAATATTTTGGAGTATCATAGTAATGGGCGTAGTATGAGTGACTACATTAAATTCCAGGTAAAGTATAAGAGACTATTACGTAAGTATCGGCAAAAGGAACGTATGAAAAAAATATATAGATCTATGTTCATCACGTTGTTATTTATACTAAATTTAATTCTAGTGTATGTTTCAATCCCGAAATACCAGTTAATAATGAGTGGTGGAACGAATACCGAGGATACAGCACAAATAATGATAGATGGTAATCTAATTTATATTAAGGCTTCTAATTTAGATGTTAGGAAAATAGTTTCAAATGTAAATTTTACGAATATTATATATGTTGACACGAGAACTGCTGTTCTTGTAGTCCCAAATAACTTTTCGGGTGAGTTATATATTAGGTATGGTGAGACACAAAGAATATTCACATTTAATAATTATGTAAAAATCATCGATTATAATGTTAATTATTATCCAATAGTTAATGAACTAAATCCGTTCTCTAGTATAACACTATCAATTAGAACATCTGGGTATCTAGATGCACCATCTATAAGGGTTATTGGAATGAATAATGTTTCATATACTATTATTCCATTATCAGTTAATAAGTATATAGTGCATATTAATGGAATAGTAGTATCAAAATATGTAAAAGTAATAGTATCTGCTAAGAACTTGAATTATGATAAAATAATTAATTTATTGTATAATATTAGACATCCATCAATTAGCGTAAAAAGTGAAAGAATAAAATATGTGATGAACGCTACTGATAATATGATTGTTATCCCGATAACAATTATAACAAATAATTTTGAACAAAAAGTAATCTTTAACATAACTTACAATGGTACTCCAGTTTGGATGAATAAATTCGATACAGTTGAAGTCGATTTCCAAACATCATTGTTATTAGTTTTTAGAGTTAATGAATCAGGTAGTTATGATTTAAACTTAACATTTACGCCAGTAAATGTTAATTATGAACCTCAATCGATTCATTTAACTATAATAAAACTTCCGCTCAACCATACAATTGTATATAAGTATGATGAGTATATTATTGTTAAGGTTCCAGAGAATATAACTTCAATAGTGACGTTTATATCTAATAATAATACATATAGGGTAATATTAGATTCTGGTGTTTATGTGTTTGTCAATAAAGATTATAAAAAGGTTAGAATTATAGATTATTTTTATGGCGAAATGTCTTATTCATATTTAACGCAACTTTAAACTAATGTTATGTTAATATTAATTCTGTTACTGGATATTCTTTCGGTTAAAAATGCTTTTATTCCCCTATATGGCTCACCTTTTAATTTTACTTTTGACAAATATGTTATTTCGGCGTTTTGCCCTCGTAGTGTTATTAGTTGTTTACTTGGAACATCTAAAATATCTATTGATTGCGGTGCGTATAAAACTAGTGATATATCTTGAAAAGAAATTGTTTTCATATTAACAAAATTTCCACTATACAAGTATTTTTCACTTAATCTTTGGCTTCCATTGCTTAGTATTATATTATGATAAAATGGTTTTAACCGTCCCATATTATCAATATATATTGCAATATAGTGTCTTATTACGTTAACAATGTTGTGATATATATGAATTTGATTTGCAAACATTATTACAGTTTCTGGAGATGTTAATTCACTTAGAAAACTTTCAAACATTGATGTAATGTTTCCCCACGTGTTAAGTGCCTTACTAACAATCATATAAACTTTTTTTATTGTCTCAACATTTTGTTCATAACTAATTATGAATACTGAGTCCGTAATAATAACAGATATTGGAATATGAGTTATATTTATTTTAACTGCATAACTTGGTTGTACTTTCATTATAATTTCTAATTTTTTTGATGATAATTCTTTTTTTGATATACCCATATATTTTAATAAGAAATTAAGACTTCTCAACATTAACGACTTGTTATATGAAACATCAATATCTATTTTATTATCGGATGTTGTTAATAATTTTGCAATTAATATGTCTCTAATATTCAATTCAGTTAATTCTATCTTTAGAATTTTTTTCTTAAATTTTGTATTGAAAGTTCTAATTGCATTTTTTAGTATTTCATAATTATCAAAGTCATACATTGTAAAAACTGGGACGTATAATCCTCCGTTTGTCTTTACGAATATACCATTATATAATGGTATTTTTCCATATTTTGGATGTTCTAGTATTGACATTTCTTCAGTTGTTCCCGGTTCAAAAGTAACGATGATCATACACTACACCCCTTTTTTCAATAGTTAAAACAATACTTAAACTAATTTTGTGAATATCAATTTATAATTGTATTCCGGGGTTAAGTCTTAAAATTAGTGCTTTTTATTCTTATCGTTATTTTGTTCATCTTTTAGACATTTATCTAGTAATCTCTTAAACATCATTACATCTTTCGCATTTAATCGTTTTCTATCTTTACGGCTCCTCAATATTAATACTACAAGAATTTCTCTCACTAACGTGTTAAAGTCTTCAAGGAATTCACTACTTGCTTGTTTATCAAACTTTCTCAAATATTCTTTTACTTGATTTATTTTTATAATCATCTCATCATTCTTTTTACTACGCCCCATCAAAATCCCACAATAGTATATAAGAATAGTAACTTAAAATGTATAAAAATGTTCATTAATAAACAAAAAAAGGAGTTAGAAGAATCAGACTTGTGGTCCAACAGCAACTACAACAACACTTTGAACATTCTTAATTTCTGTTGGGTTGTCAAATGTAATAGTTGGTAATGTGTTTCCAGCAGTAACGTCCTGGTTAAGTTGAACTTGTCCTTTAGCAATAATATTTTCGTTTTCGTCAAGTAACATAACCTTAACTATAGTATTTTGTGGTAAATCTTTATCAGCAATTATGTTAACACCAGTAATTATTCTTGGATCATTTTGGTCGAACACCCAGTTAACTCTACCATTGTCAAATGGTGAGAGAACTTCAGTTTGTCCTTCACCAACTTGTTGAACTGTAAGGTTAATGATTGGTAACGCTAAAGCTATTGAGATGGTTGCTACTATTCCCATTACTAATACTGGTAACATCTTTCTATTAACACGTACCATAATAATCACCACAATAATAATCACATAAATAGTTTAAATGTCCATCTTTATACACGAAAACTTTATAAACTTTATATACGTATATATTAGTGAGGTGGTAGATATGATTAGTGGTGTCGAGATAACAAATACCGAAAATATAAAACTAAAAGGTGTTGGAGAGCAAAAGACCCTTAACGGAAAGACTGTTGAAGTCGTACCAATAAAGGGATTCTACGTTGCATACTCACTTCCCTCACAAAGGTTACTTGAATCATCAATACCAGAGTACTACAAAGACACAGAGGTTGGAAAGATAGTAGCAAAGATAATTAGAGGATACTTCTATAATAGATTAGTATACCTCAGAACAAAATTTCTCAACATTCTCAAGAAGTACGCTATAAACGTTGGATTTGGTTACATTCTTCCAGCAGATCGCGTTGACAAGTTTATGAAAGAAGTTGAAGAACTTATTAAAGAATACGAGGAATACGAAGAAGACCTTAGATTGTTCATTGAAGAAGGAAAAATATCAGATAGAGTTACAGAGAGCATTGAAAAGAGAAACGCAAAAGTTGACATTGACTACTTTAACACAGTCCTCGAATATCTAAAGAAGAAATATCCAGACTTCAAAGTGAAGACACCAAACATTGTGGATAGGGTCATCATAAGACTTATACCATTCTATATGGATGTTGGCCTAATCGAAGAATATATGGGTGAAGAAGTTAAGAGGACAGTCGAGTCAAGAATCTATGAAGTGTCTAACCAGATACTTGAAGAGATTCGCAAAGATATTAAGAAGAAACTCGAAAAAATTATCGAGAGACTCGAAATTTATGCAGAGATGGAATACAAGAGAGAAAACGTTGAGAGACTTAGAGCATCAATCGATAACATTGAACGTGAACTTGAGTCAATTGGTATCCCGCCACATAGAATAAATGAACTCAATGACTTCAAGAACAAATTCGACGAAATACTCAATAATAAAAAGAAGATAACAAAGAACGACATTATGGTTCTAAGGTCATCAATTCTTTAAACTCCTCTTTAATTTCATATATTTTCTTCTCAAACTATCAATAATCATTTGAGGAACAATATTTTGTAACACTAAATAAACTGTTCTAATACCACTTCTCAAAATCTTATTCTCATCTTTAATAGGTTCTCTCATAATTTCCTCACGAATAAAATAAATGCCTGCAAATACAAGATTATCAAGATTATACTTATTCGGATCAATCTTCTTTATCACGTAATCAAAAAAGTCAAGAGCGATCTCATATGGAACTTTATATCTATCAGCAACAGCCCTAATTTTGTCAATTAGTGAAATATTATACCTTGGTAACATATGTTTTATTCGTCCGTGCCTCCTTGAAATTGTTGTTCTAAGAACATTTTTTGATCCTTCATATTCAACATCAAAATCTTCTGCACACGATGTAATCATATCTAAAATTTCATTACGGTGTAAGTGCAAAAACGTTGAAACCATAATATGGTACAATACTGCAAGGAATATTTCAAGAATCCTATAGTGTCTCTCTATAAGTGAACCTTTATTAACATCAGGTGAACGCTTAATTATTTTACCAGTATAATAAATTGTATCATTATAAACATACTTTGGAATTCTAATATCATATTCATTCTCAATACAATTAATTATTCTCTCAATATCAGTTTTCATCTCCTTAAATGTTTTTGTATCTAACCCAACCTTAAACATTGCCGCACGTTCCTTTGAGATCTTCTTTTTACTCATTTTCTCTACAATCTTTTGAATTTCTGCATTACTAGTATACCCTCCAAGACCCTTATCATTATCAATAATACTAACAATACTCATTTGAACATCATTCTCTTTTGGAACTGGCAAAACTGGCGTATATGCTGGTTCGGAATATCCACATACCGGACAATAACATTCGTCCCTTTGTGGGTCATAAATCATCCGAACAACAACTCCATTTTCCTTACATTTTGGACACACCCCACAAGACAATTCATACACCAAAAGTTACAAATCTACCTTATCTTTAAAAATGTAATATAAAAAGAACACAAAAGTTCATTTAAACATCATATCATTGATCATATGAACCAACTTGTAGTAACCTTAACGTTAATTGGTCATCACTTAATGAATAGAACTTACTCTCACTTAGTGTTTCACCAAAGTACGATAACTTAATTTCATATGATTCACCCGGTAAAACCATTGGGACATAATACTTTACCGGAGACTTTATCGAATTATATGTTGGAACAAAAACTGTATAGGTTCCATAAATACTACCATACGTAGGATTCACAGCAGTTGGCATAAACGTGTACCTCGTAGCAACCTTATCACTAAACACCGCACGTAACTTTTCTCCAAAATATCCAAATGCATCTTTAACACGTTCAGTTGCACCAGCAATTTTACTATACAACCCTTTAAACAATCTAACAACAACGTTCTCATCACTATTTTTCTTTATCCTAATTTCTTGACTATACGTCTCAAATGATTCACTAACAATATTATTAATATATGGGTGATTCTCAGATTTTTCGACCTTAAACCAAACAGATAATGTTGTATTCTTTTCTACATCATACCTATCAGTATGTGGGAAACCATATACTTGTATAGTATTAAGAATATACGCTACATTATCACCTGCTTGATATATCCATCCGTGCCCAATAAATATGCCCTTAGTAAGAAAGAACGCATCATAATAAGGAATAACAGTATAACTATCATAAGTACCAAACAATAGTCTATTTGGATACATTGGCCTAATCGTATTATTATAAATACCAGTAAACAATGGTGTTGATACACGAACCATAGGGCTTGCATAGAACGTTGTATAATAATTAGTGTCAGTTTTAACACTAATATACGATGAAGGTTGAACACTAATAGTCATATATGGCGTATAAACACTTGAAACAGTTACAAATGATGGATAAATCATATTACTAATAATGTATCCTTCCCAGTATCTTGTTCCATCCAAACTAATAGTATAATCATCTACACTTCCAGAGACATACCTAAACTGATTACCACAATCAACAATTGGGTATATTTCAAAACCACTAATTTTTACAAACTTAGTGAAATCAATAGTTTTTCCAACTAAGTTAATTTTCTTTGGCGCGTAAATATATAAATATGGAGCAACAAAATACTCTGATGGAACAAAATTCAATCTATAATTTTGAGGCATTCCATATTTAGCACTATCAGGAATATTATTTACACACCAAGGATTATCATCGTCACCAAAAATTATACCATTAGCACAAATGTAGTCAAACCCAACAATATTATAACTATACTTTTTACTAGCATCTTTTGGTTTACCCTCATATTCATATAATTTGAAAGCATAATTCGACATATAATTAATAATCTTTGAATCTAATTCTTCTTCACTAGATTGAATATAAACACCACCTCGCCCATAATAACCACGTTTACCACGATAAATTTCCTTAAACACATAAGGTGTTCCAGGACTAACTATATAGTATAATTGAGAGTATTCATATATATTTAACGTTATTGCATTACGCCACCCAACAAGCACTGGGTTAAAACTCGCTTTTGCAACATCCCCACCATAATGATATTCCATAATACCAACCATACTACCTATAGAATTACCAGTTAGAGTTGCATAATCAATATCATTATTATTATTCCACACAACAATAACATTCGAAGCGAGTTCAGAAAACGAAGTTAGTCTCGTCTCAATTTGTGTCTTATATAAAAACTCTTCAACTAGTCCAAAGTCCTCCTCAGAAACACCATAATTTAATAAACTCAAATACGGATTGTAAATATCTAATAATGTACTCTTTAACATATCATTATCAATAACAATCTCAGGATAATAATAACCAATAATAGATGTTGTATTAATTGGCACACTCTTAATATCTGTATAATACCCCAAAAACATAGGATAAACTAAATAATAAATAGTTGGACTTTGTCTTGGATAATTAACTGTCTTATCTCCGAAAATCGCCGTTGAGAACCTATCCTTTATTCCGCTAAATATATCTCCAACTTTATCAACAAGTCCCTTAGCATCATCCCAAACACGAACACTACTATATAGTGCCATAGACGCTCTAGCAATTTTCGGTATTAGTGAAACTTTAACCGGAACAACAAGAGTACCAATGTCTATCAAGTATTTCGTCGGATCAAGATATGACTCCTTAGTCAATTGCACAGCGTTAAGATAAGCATTCTGCACAACAAGAACATCTAAATATTGACTATTAACAAAATAAGAAGTTGAAAATTGTAATGGTGCATCTTTAATGATATATGTCGTGTACGACAAATACTCATTCACCTTACTAGTTGGATAATATTGTTTCCATACCCCGAATGCTTGAGTTAAAACAACACCACTACTACCACCAGCGAATGTTGCCCTAAATACTTTATATGTAAAAGTATTATCAAATGTCCCCCTGACCAATATCTCATTCTCATACTTTATCCTTTCAAAATACAACGATTGATAAGCATCAGGATCACTCTGTATATCCGAAACATAAGTTATTGCAAAAACATCTGAAGTTGTCGCCATAATACGATAATTACTATCACTAATTTTTGCATTAAACGTATTAAACAATAATACCGCAATAACTACTGCAACAACAATAATAATAACCGTTAATATTACATCGAAAATCTTGAACACACCCAACCCATTAATGAATATCACAAAAACGTTTAAACAAATACAATAAATTTACAAAATTGACAAGTTCTCTAACCAAAAAATTTTTAAACTCCAACTGTAACATATATATTGGGAATCACGGGCCGGTAGCTCAGCATGGTTAGAGCGCGGGGCTTTTAACCCCGTGGCCGCGGGTTCAAATCCCGCCCGGCCCGCCATTAACTATTTTTCATTACACCCAAAGAACAAATAATATTAAAAAATTAGTAATTAAATATTCATTGAGTATTAACAACTATCTTATTCGCATAGAACTTTCTATGTATAATTCCATTCTCATCAAGTAACGCTAAAACATACTTATCATTCTCCTCACCAATCATAATGTAAGGAAGTCCATATGAACTATATACTTTCTCAAATCCACCATCACCCTAATAACCCAATAACGTCCGTATTTATCACAGGATAACTCATTAAGCGAATACTCTTTATAACTCATTAGTTTCACCATAAAACTAAACTACAAAAAGCATTTAAACAATTTGGATATAATATCACAATACAACGTTCCACTTTAAGTCACCTCCTAAAGAATCATAATATAAAAAACGGAAAATTACACTTAAATTATATAAGAATAATCAATCTTCATAACTTATTGCATATCCAATTGCATTTATAACATCTTCAAACGAAACATTTACAATAAAGAAATATTCAGTTTCACTTGAACCTTTGAAAATATACTTATGTGTAGTATCAAACTCTTATATTGCGAGATGTATTCATCTATAGTCTTCCTCAAATGACGGATGATACATTTAGTGTTTAACTTCAACACAATAACTAAGACCAATATCATAAACACTAATACGTGGTAGATTATTACCAAATTTCTCAACTTCAATAACAACTATGCTTTCCATACAATCACCATTATATCCTTGTAAGATATTTCATTAAAAGTTTTACTCAAACAATATTTCTAATCGGTAGTTCAACATACACATCCCACACGTCAAAGTATCCAGGTGTGTCCGAACCAATATTCATTAGGATATAGAAGTAAAATGATTCATACTCTGCAGGGTTATCAATTTCGAAAACTTTCTGGTTATTAATGTATAAAATTAATGTTCTTCCAAAGTACACATCAACTGATTGTGCTTCATATTCTTTAAGGTAATACCCACTAACGCATTTAACACAATTACCATACTGATTCCCATCAGTTTCATACACAACAGACACCTTATGTTGATTAGAATCTGATTCATCACCCAACCATATTGCTAGTCCATATTTTCCAATATTAACATAGTGTGATGAAATCTTATCCTTGGTTATAAGAAATACTTGGTCAGTATCCCATCCACTATTAATATATGTTTTGTAATGGATCCATACATTTCTTGGTAGTTTTACTGAAGATACTATACCATAATTATTATTGTCACCATATGGATAGATACGATATCTTCCATTAACAATTTCAAATTTTGACTGACTATCTATATATGGCAACATTCGTATGTATTTTATTGTTCTAACGTTACTATTAATATAGTTCACATTGTTTTTTGGCAAATGCTATTGTAGAACTTATGAATATCATTATAATTGTTAATATGAACAATATTCTTTTCATTCTACTCCCGTCACTATAGAGAAAAAAACTTTAAAAGAACTAAGGATTAATAGTTTTGATGACGTACAAAAAAGGATATCGAATTGAAAACAAACTTATTCATATTTTCGAAAAATATGGATTTGCATGTGTTAGATCTGCTGGAAGTAAGAAAGTTGATATTATTGCTGGAAAATCAAACATTAAATTATGTATAGAAGTGAAAAACACTAAAAATACTTACGTATATATTCCAAGGGAACAAGTCGAAAAATTATTAATATTTTCAAAGAAATTCGGGTGTAACCCATTGATAATCGTAAACTTCAAGAATAAAGGTTTATATGTTTTTGACTCAATAAAAACAAAATTAGAGATCAATGAAGGAACAAAACTTGAAACTTATATTAAATCTTTATTGACAAAATATACTTCATCGGATCGGATGGATATTTCGGATTCTTCTTAATACATATTTGAATCGCTATTTCTTTTCCACTACTATACATCATATTTAGGACGAATGGGATAAATACGTTTTCTGATACATCGACGTAATTCCACATATCTTTATACATATCGTCAACATCCGAATACATTAATAAAAATTCATCTGTATTATTTATTTTCTTCCATAGTTCAATTATTTTTTCACGAATGTTCCAGTTTATCTCATCTGATTCTCTAATTATTCTCTGGAGTTCTATAATTTCATTCACTATTTCATCGTTGGTCAATAATTTTTCGAAACTTTTTTCTTCTAGTCCTGAAACTGTAAAACAATACTGACCATACTCATCGACTATTGGAAGGTATAGGTCAACGTCTGAACATATCGAATGATATAAGTAACTCATTTTTGGTGGTATTTTATCACTTATTATTCCCCATTCTTGCAATATATTCCATATCGACATACAAACATCAGAAGTTTTTACGGTTTTTTCCAATACAATCACCATAAAGTAAATTAAAGAAGAAATCTTAAATTATTCATTAACACACTGTTTTATAATGTTCATTACGTATTTAATATCGTTTGTGTCGACCTCAAAATAACAGTTCGTTGTTTTATTTCCACTTTGGCAGTTCCATTTTGATGCTATTTTTGATAGTGTTTTCTTGAGTTTTTCAAATTCAATAATTGTGAGACCTGATAATAACGAGTATAATTCTCCTGGTTTTCTAACAATAATACCAACATTGCCATTTCTATTATATAATAGGATAGATATCATTTGCATCACCAATTGAATTACGATATTTATCCTTATAAAGTTTTTTCAGATTTATAATCACATAATATTTAAGATTTAATTATTTCTATTGTTTATGGTGATTGTGATGAATAATTACGAAAAATATGTAAAAGATTTTGTCTATGAAGTTATAAACAATAGTGAAGATGACGAAATATCTATTAGTTTTGATTCTCTTCTTGAATTGTATAGAAAATCAAAACTATCTAATTTTAAATTTACGAGTGATGTCATAGAATCCGATGTTATAAATTTTGAGCCATTTGTCACTATTAGGGAATGTTTCTACGTTGATGAAAAATATAGTATTTGTTTTGATGTAGTATATGCGGAATCAGGGATTACAAGTATTTCCGGGTATATTTTTGATAGAAGTATTAATGATGTTGTCGTTTATGTATGTGTTCACTAAAATTATTGCAAATATCTTAAATCTTATTACTTATTTAAATTTTAACGATTTTTACCTTTCTATTAATAAAAGATTTCATTATAATTTATTATTTCGATGCCAGATTTAATGTGATACTCTTAAAAAAATTATTTAAATTTAAAAGTTTACTAATAGTACTTGGTGATGTTTATGGACTTTGAAGAAGTTATGACATATGAAAGCGATTATTGCTTTGAAGTTCGTGACAAGTATTTAGAACTTATTGCCAATAACTATAATGGTGTGAGATCTGAATTACCGGAAGTTGAAATTGCAGAAATTATTGTGATATCACTTGGTGAAGATTGTCCTCATGATAGTGGTTACCCACTAATGCAAGTTTATGGTGTTGGTACTGACAGATATCTATATGACCTTGGTCTTCATGACGTTATAATTATTGAAACTAAAAATGATAAACCACGTGTTGATAGTCTTGGAGAGAATATCATTAGATTTTTATTTAACGAGTTAAAGACTGTCTCTTCGAGAACATCTGATACACTTGTTATTAGTGATAGTCTAATTTATTAATTCTTTTTTCTTTATTAGTTTATAGTTAAAAGAATTCTGGCGCCGGGGCGGGGATTTGAACCCCGGAGGGCAGTGCCCACCGGCTCTCAAGGCCGGCGCCTTCCCTGGCTAGGCTACCCCGGCACTCGATTATTTTATAAAAGTGGTTATTTAAAAATCTTTTGGTTGAATTAGTTTGTATGTGTATAGAAATAAAAATTAATTAACACTTTTAATTACCAAGATTACTAAGTTATCATATTGTTCAGGAAATATAAAAGAGAAAAAATCTAAGTTCGTTTTTATTCTTTATATTCTATTTTTATCACTACATTTTCAAGGTTGATTGACGGGTATAATAGTATTGAGTCGCTTTTGTCAAGTTTTGTAACGTATTTTGTTTCGCGTCCGTTACTTATAATGTTTATATTATCAAGTTCTACTTTATCTTTTTCTATTCCTTGTAATCCTGAAACTTTTACAACTTTGTATATTTTTATTGTTTCGAGTTGTTTCCATTCTGGTATCGATATTGTGACAATTACTTTTCCGTCTTGTACTGTTACTTCTTGAGTAGCATCTATTATGCTCTTTAATATTGTTGCTTCTTTTATATACCCTAATATCCACGATGGTTTTTTATACGTGTCTGGATTGAATGTCTTTTCACCAAGTGATATTATGTTTAGTATATCGTTTACCGATTCGCTTTCTGGGAGATTCGAATTGAACGCTATTAAGACGAAATTCGATGTTGAATTAAATAATCTTTGGTACACTAACGACTTAACTACTGGAATATCTGTTTCAGACTCTATATTATAATATGGTGTTATGACTACTGGTGTCATTATTTGGACACCATCAACTTTTACAGATGTTATTATTGTTTTACTAGCGTTTTGCGATGATGATAATACGACAATATATTTATTATTGTTGTCAGCGTATTTTACAACGTCAATTGGAACGGTATCGTATGCAACTATAAATGTGACGTTTCTTGTGAGTGATTCCATAAACTTTTTAATTTCTTCGTATGTTGTTATCTCTTTCGGGATGATCACTCCAAGTTCTGTGTAATCATTTGTTTTTACTTTATTTAAGTTTTCTTTTGTTGTTACAATTATTGTTGGTGTTTTATCAAGTTGTATGTAATTTCCATCAGGTGATACTTCAAGTACAGCAACCATTTTTTCACTTCCGATTGGCCACATAGAAACGTCAACAAATTTGTTACTTTCAGATTTTCTCATAAAATTTAGTTTTGGTGAATCTCCAAATAACATATATGATACTCCTCCCAGAACAATAAGAATTAGTACGATGGTTACTGTATTATTTTTCATTCGTTTCCCACCATTATAATATGTAACACTAAATATTTAAGAAAATACGAACGTTTTAATATTTTGGTGGTTAGAATGCTCAAGTTTAGTATTGAGGATTATTGTAAAAAATATTGCATTCCAATAAATAAAAAACCATATGGTGATGGAATTAATAGTAACGAAATAGACACGTTTGTTAATGATGACTTTACAATATACGATAACAATATTGTTGTTATTGGTAATAAAGCATTTAAATTCGAATCTGATATTATGTTTGTTGTTACTCATTTGCTTATTGTTAGTGACGATAATGACATTAAATTTTATGGTGTTGTTACAACTAATATGAATATCTTTGGATTTGTGTTCAAAGACAGATTAATTCCAGTTCCTGTAATGTCAGTATCAAAATTATCAGGTGAAAAAAATATTTATCTTGAGGATGAATTTGGTAACCATTACGTTATAAAGAAGTTCTTTATTGAACCTATTACTCCAGAGTTTGTGTTCCTTAAGAATATGTTCAAAAATATTTTTGAAGTTTAACTATATATCATTTCCATTTCTAGTTTTTGAATTAGAAATAATATAAATACCATTGACGTTATTAACGTGATAAATCCAGAAACTAATAAAGTTATCATAAATATTTTCGTTACGGCGTAAATATATAAGTGAGATGTTAACATTTGGTATACGCTCATATATAAGAGAAATCCAACAAGAGGAACATATGATAACATAAACGTAAGTATCCATATTATAAAACTCTTTGCAAACATTTCATTATTAACAGATTTTGGATACAATTCAGCGGTTACAATTATTGCTGATAACATAATAAAGAATATTGTTAATTTCAAGTATATTCCTAAGTGTAAGTCTTTGTAAGGCTTTTCCACACTCAACCCATAACTTATTAAGACCTTACCTGTTTAAAATATTAAGAAAAAAGAATAGTATATTATGTTAATTCTGTATATGATAGTGTCGTGTAGTACATTCCCACGTTCGGTAATAAATCTTTTGCTCCAATAACAACAAAGTACCCGTCTGAATCTATACCAATTATTTTGACGATTTCACCTGTTACATCAGCATAACTAATTACAATATTATCATTTAATAGGGTATAGAATGTTGTTATTGATTCAATTCCATTATTGTCCAAGTTTATATAAATATGTATGTATTGGGATTTTGTGAAATTCGTAATAATTAATTGATAGTCCATTATGTTACCAAACACAACAGCACGTTGTGGATATATCGTGATATTATTTAATGGTGTCGTTATTAAAAACTTTCTAAACCAGTCGACTGTTCCATTATTAGCATTAACTTTGGATATTCTCAAAATAAACCTATCTTTTTCAGTATCTGGAATATCAATAAGTACTATTGAATCATTATATGGGACAAATTGTGTCTTACTAATATTCTCATCAATTGTTTCACCATAGTATAAGTCATAAAGTAATTTATCATTTAATGAGTATATTCTTACTCTATAATCATTTCCTCCATGTGTCATTGTATTTTGTGAGAACACTTTTATCATATAATGGGTAAGAGGAACAATTATACCATAGTTTGTGTGATAATAATTCTTAACTCTGCCTGCTAATAAATCATATATAAGGTTGTAAGATATAACCTTTTTGTTATCAATGTATATTGGAACAAAGAAGTTATCATATCTTACTTCATTTATTATACGTATTAATGTTGCTGTAATATATGGTTCAATTTCACCATACCCATAAGTTAGAGTTGATAATAAGAAACCATTCTTAGAATATCCAGTAATTATCATTTCATTCGATTTTAGTATTACGAATTGTGAACTTGAGTATTCATCAAATCCATATGTTGCTATCTTGTTTACTCCATATGTAACGTTATATGGAATTATGAAAACAATACTTTTCGTAATACCACTAATGTTCTCATTTAAGATACCATACAAATTCATATACTCGTCACTAGTTACGTAAGCAGATGCTATTCCATTATCAAATAAATGTTTCATATAAGATGTATCATTCGATGTTTTTATGAAAGTGTCAAATTGTATTTTATATAATTTTGGTGTTGGCATTGGAATAAACACGGTTTTAACGTTTTGGTTCGTACTATCTATATTGAATGTTTTGTATGTAACATTGTAATAGTATATTGTAACATCTTTTGAATTTGAAACGTTAAATATAGTGTTTGTCCCGTTTTCAAGTTCTATAATTACATTATTTAAGTTTTCTGCTGTAATATTAATATTGTAAAACTTCCCAATTATTATTTTCATATTTGAATTATTAACAATACTAATATTAGAATTTTGAACATATTTTACAATATATGATGTTGTTTCGTTATTAAGATTTTCACTATTCGAAAGTATTATTGTCGCATTATCAATTGTTAACAATGATAAAAGTCTCTGTATTAGATTACTTGAAATTATTGTCGAGGATGAAATATTCTCAAAGTAATTATTAACTTTTGGATCTTCAAATGTAATATTAGAATATATCATATTTCTTAATGGAATTTGAGAGTATGAATTCTTAACATTTATCTCAGAATCAGCAATTAATCCAAATGATAATATAGAGTTATATACATATGATGAATCAATTTTCGAGTATAATAGTGTCCCCACGCTTAATATTGAGTTTTCAATATTACCAAGAATTTCCGAACTATTTAATAACGTCACGTATATTTTTGATGATGTTATATTTGGAAAACTTGCTTTAACAACACTATTACTATTAATCTCAGATGTTGTGAACTTCTGAAAAGTAACAGTATTGATTTCATTCGAGTAAATTTTTGATCCTTCCATATTTATTGTCAATGAATTTATTGATGTTGATGAAATATTAGAGTTGTATGCGTTAATTGGCGTGAGTGTTATAATATCAACATTTAGTTCTGACTCGTTCAATAATAATTTAGTTGAGTACATTGATGACACGTTTACTGTCGACATTAGAATATTTGTATCTCCGAATTTAATTGAATCTACATTAATATGTGAATCTATTATTTGACTATTTGACGAATAAATTGTTCCGGTGTTAACTTGAGTATTGTTCAACAATATTGTAGACGAGTACACATTCAACGAATTAACATCACTATTATAGATTTTAATGTTAGAATTTGATGTGTGTAAACTCATTAATTTAGATGACTCTACAATTAATTCCCCATTAAACGTAACACTTCCAGTTACATTGAGTAAGGTAATATTTCCATTACCATTTATATCGACGTTAGAATTAGAGATATTTCCTATAATACTATTCTCAATATATACATTACCACCATTTATATTCACAATATTTGATGTTGACTTTATAATTAGCGAAGTTGACGTTGCATCTATATTTCCATAGAATTCTGTTCCTAATACTGATATATTTGAGTTGATTATGGTTCCATTAATATTAGCAGTATTATAAACTTTAATATTTGATGAGTCTATTGTAATGTTATCACCATTTATCTGTTCGGTATTTATGTGTGAATTGTTAACTTTTGAAATTATGAATAATGTGTTAGATGTTATATTTGACAAGTCAATAATATTGGTAGTTATATTACTTATGTTTATGATACTATTAATTATTGTCGTTGATTCTAATGTTTGTCCAGTTATGTTCGAATTATCGACTGTCTGTATTTGGCATTTAATATTACAAGTTATGTTAGAATTTGATACCGTGCTTATTATACCTACATTTGTTTTTATTGATGATTTAGATACTATATTACCATTGATATACGTTACATTAACATTACTCTTCGATAATTCTGTAAATGTCACATTAAGGTCGCCATTTAATATACTATTGCCTGAGCGTTGCATATTAATTATCGAGGATGATCCATATATTGATGATGAAATAATGTCGTTTTCGATATTTATCGTTGACGATGTCAATTCCGCACTAAATGTCACTATTCCTGAAAGAGTTACTGATGAATCATATATTTTCATTGAATTTACATCTATATTGGATGCATATATGTGAATGTTTGACCCAGTTTGAATATGTAGTTGTGAAATGTTTGAATTACTTAATGTAATATCACCAATAACAGAAATTATTGTAAAATCACTAATGTTGCTATCATATAATGAAATAGGTACATACGACGTTATATTCCCATTTAACGACCTAATAGTTGGATTTCCAAGTTTTAATACAAGTTTTCCACTAAATGTGTCAATAGTGTAACTTCCGCTAATTGAGATTTCTATGTTACCGATGTTTTTATTAAATGTAAATGATGATACTGTTGGAATATTTATCGAACCAGAAATCGTTGTATTATATATTGTTATCGATGATAGATATGATGACGTTATACTAACATCTGTTACTTCTGAATTCTCAATTGATATTGTTGTTGTCGGGTATATTGATAAGTTATCAAGTTTTGTTCTGTTAATATTTATAGTATCCCCTCGTATTTCACTTGTAAATATGCTTGAATTTAATATTAACACTTCACTAGCAGAAATTTTTTGTATATTTCCACTTGAGTTTTCAATTATTACTATTTGCGAATTTAAGTTGTTTATTGCAACAGTCGAGTTTTTGATTGTGATATTATTGGAGTTTTGAATATACGAAACACTAATATATGAGTTTTCAACAATTATATTATCTGAGGTGATACTATCTGAGTATAATTTTGTATTGTTATTGTACCCTTCACTTAATCTAAGATCATTTGTTGTTATGTTTGATAACGTAGCGTTTATTGTTTGTGAATAGAGTATTTGTGCGTTAATGTTACTTTTATGTACGATGAGTTTTGTTAGTGATATATCAGGTAGAGTTATATGTATAGTTGAATTTTTTGCATAGATATTGTTTGGTTGTATTTGCAGTTTGATATATGAGTTTGTCATATTTACTGTTGTTGCGCTTGAATTATTAGACATTAGTGTTATTGTGGAGTTCACTATACTAATATTTGTTATTGTAGTATTTATTAATGTAATATTTGATGTTACATTTTGTAAGTATAATTTTGGTATTGTCGAGTTAATTATTGTTATGTTCTCAGTAATATTTTCTATTTGCAAATCTGATGTAATATTTATGTAATCTATCGCATTTGCTTTCCCGGTTAGTAGTGTTAACGTTATTAGTAATAGTGTCATAATAATAATGTTTCTCAACTTACCCACCAAAATCTAATATCAAATATATAACTTTAAGATTAAAAAAAGAATAGAAGGGTTTTAGTTGAAGTGGTTGTATCCATTTGATGTTATTTCATTTGTTTTTAGGAAGAACCATCTTGCGAACTTCAATTTCTTTATAGTCTCGTCTATTACTTTAATACCAAAATCGCTAACTGTAATTTCATTTCCATTTAATGATATTAACCCTTTTTTAGTTAACGTATTTAATGATTGTGAAATTAAATCAGCAATTAGTTTTCCACCTATTTTCATACCGTCATTAATCATTTTTTGAACATCGTCTTGTGTTTTAATGTCGTACACTTTAATACCAACTAGTACTATTAGTTCTGGGACTGTGAACTTCATATTAAATTTCTCTTCTATTGTTTTTTGAACTATTTGTGATATTTCGTTTATGCCAAACAATAATATCAATTTTTCATCTTCGTTCATTTAGATCATCCTCCAAAATTAGTATTTTACTCGTTTTTTAAACTTTCATAATAACTTGGAAGCAAAAAGAATTTTTTCTTTGTGTAATTGAAAACACTTCCGATATTTACACTAATTGTTTTTCCGTCTGGTGTTATAATTTCAAATTCGTTTCCATATATAACATTTTTTAACTTGAATATCTCATTCAGTTTTTGTGGAACTTTTACAATATACCCATTTGGAAGTTTACCATAATACATTAACTTATTTACAATCGCAATTTCTTCTGGGACTTTGATATTTTGTAATTGTTTTATCGGAACAAATGGGATCATTGAGTTTCTTCTACTAATTGTTACGTCGGCAATTATAAATTGTATTCTTTTTTCATAAATTGGTTCAATATAATAATTACCAAAAATTCTACGGACAAGAATAGGTATATAGTTATCCCCATACAATATAAACGAACGTTTTAACGATGCGTTGCGATATCTATGTTTAACGACACGTGCATACTTTTTACATTCTTTATTGTGTAAGCATTCTCCTAATGTTTTATACTGTACGTTTTTAGTTAAAATTGTAGTCGAGTATATTAAATTCAAATAAAAGAAATGTTTATCAAGTAAGGGTATTCTAACACGAACATCAATAAATGAGTTTATTGTTTTAATAATAATGTCAACAAGATTATCATTAAAAACATTATATCCAATATCTTTTGTAACATCTATTGAAGGATATGTCAGTATTTCTACTCTATACAACTTTTCCACCCAGAAATAGAGTAAAAAATCAGATATTAAAAGTTTTCGGTTAAGAGAGTAGGTCAACAATATTCTCAAACTTTATAACGTTTGATCTCCATCGTATTACTCTTTCTTTCATTTGTTTGATACTATCAGCAACGTTGTGATCATCACGATAAATGTATAACCTACTATTGTTCAATTTTGTAAAGAATGTTAAGTCTATTGTTTCAAGTGGGTCATCTACGTGGAAATTTATGCTAACGATGAAGAACATTATATCGCTACCACGTGAAATCATAAATTGTAATGGTATTAGTTTGTTTTCAACTATATACTTCTCGATCATCCCTACTGTTAGTCCACTTATACCATCAATTGAAATTCTCTCTTTTATTGTAATATTCTCACCACTCTCTTCGAAGTTATTTATCTGCCACGTTGTTTCATCGATATTGCCTTCGAATACTTCAAACTTTATGTCCATTTTAGCGAGAGTAACTATTAGGAAGTACGTATCAAGAGTTGGTTTTCCAACTTCAAAGTATATTTCATCATATTTTCCTCTAAAGAACTTGTAGACCCTCATTGAGTATACTTTTTCACGCTCTTCACTATTCTTTTCGGTATAGTACCGGATAACAGTTCTAAAGTTTAGTATATTCATTGATTCTCCTTCACTTGATATAAGAACACTTGCTTTTACGCTTCGATTAAATGTGAATAAAAAGTTATTCATTATTTTTTCCATTTCTGTTCTGATTCTATATAAAACATCTATTTCCTGATTTGGTAAGTGTATTAACATTCTCGCCCACCACAATTACTAACTTTTTACTTACTTAAAAACATATGAGAATTCAAAAATTTAAAATAGTTTTAATAGTATATTTATGTGGTGATTTATATGAATGAACATATTATAAACCCAGCATTTAAATATAAGATAATATTCAAACACGATAATATTGAAGAAATTTTTTACGCACTATCAAAATCCGATCTCGAAGAAATAATCCATAGTCTAAAGTCAGCATGTAGTTATGGAACATACAAAAATTGTAAGATATCACACGAAAAAATCAATTCTTAATATTGAAATACCTATCTATTTCTTCTTGTGATATTTTTATTGCTTCGATGCCATATTTTTCAATATATTCGGAGTTAGTATTCTCTATCTTATCAAGAATTTTTCTAATTGTTTTATTATTTAATGACCATCCTATTTCATTTTTAAATGTTAAAAATCGTTCATAGAATTTATACGAATTCTTTGCGAACTTTGTTTTTTCTTTACTATTAAAATAATTATTTACGCCCCTAACTGCTGTTGTTATTGAACCCGGTTTATAATTCATATAAATCATCCATAATGCAAACTCAATAAGATAATCCGGAACATTATAATATTCAACACGTTTCGCTCGTTCTTTTAATACTTTCATAGTTTCACCCGTTATAACATTGCGTTTCAATATTTATAAAGTTTTCGCAACTTATAGTTATAGAATCTATTTAGAATAAAAGAGTGAATAATAAGGATTAGAAATTTATATTGGTAAGTATTTATCTAATTCTTCCTGTGTTATAAGAATTGCTTCTACACCATATTTTTCCCTATAGATAAAGTTTAGTCTCTTTATCTTATTTCTAATATCCATTGCAGTGTTCTTATCAACTTCCCATCCAATTTCATTCTTGAAGATCTGGTATCGGTTATAAATACTATGAGCGTTCCGGGTTTTACTATCTGGTCTTGTTCTTATAGATTTTAATTCTCTAATAGTAGAAGCGATAGTTCCTGGTTTATAATTAAATGCAATCATCCATAAAGTTAAATCTATATATTCTTTAGGGATCTCGTAGTATTGCACCCTATTTCTTCGTTCTTTTAACACCCTCATTATAACCCCTCCTTACAATAACTTGGTTATTTTAAATCTTTTTAAAGTTTTCGGTTTAGTAACCGTTTAAAACCATAAAACTTATAAATGCTTGAATTCCTATATCTAAAGGGTGATAATATGGTAGAACTACTCTTAATCCCAAAAATACTAAATGGGGATTCTAGAGGATTCAAAACATACCTCCCGGACTTTTTCCCTGACGTTGACAAAACGAAGATTAGAGATATGTTAATTGTTCCACACACTATTATTAGGTACATCGGAAATGAAGACATTCTCAAAGAGTTTTCAAAACTTAGAATTGAATCAGAAATCATATCAAGATATAATTATCGCTTTATTGCAAAACAACTACAAGTTTATAACAAATATATCGATAAACTACCATACCCAGTTCGCAATGAAATTATTAAAATGAACACAAAAGTAAAAAATGCCCTAAACACACTAGACGAATTTAAAAATATAAATATACAATTCCCATATCAAATATACAAGAATGCTAATAGATTAGGTAATGTAAAAAAACTATTTGGTTTTGGAATAAGAGCGAGTGGAATCGGTTCAGACGCTTATATTGTTGATGTGAATCTCAATCAAGGTGACTACATTCTAATTGATTTGAGAGTAAGGACAAAGTTAAAGAATACTGACTACACTTCATTCGTTTCATCACATCAATATTTATCTCCACGCATTATTGAAAAAGACAAAACATATGAGATAGATACGTTAATGTCTAGTGAAAAACTATCACAATTCACCTACAAAAACATTTACTCCCCATTAATCAAAGTTGTAATGGAAGATAACTCAAAATCAATAATTGAAGTTTATGACAACCTATATGATAAAGTAATGACCGAAATTACTGAATCATACAATAGAGGACACGTGAACTTTACGTGGACAGGATTCCTAGCACACGTCGAAGGAGAAGTCACTATAGACAATATTAACTTTATTGTCCTTAGAATAGTTACACCCCTAATAGTAAACAACGAATTTATAACATCAATAGGAACAGCAATAATGTATAAAAATAGGGAAAATCACATTATGGCAAAACTAATGAATATATTAAACAAAATTAAATCAATAGAGGACATTAAAAAATCGGAAATAATGGATATTGTTGATTCAATAATAGTTGTTCTTCCATATAGTGTCAAGAACAATATATTGCGCAACGGAAACGGTCAAACAATTATATTTACACGCTCAAACTTCATAAACAAAATAAAATTACCATCAACGATGAGTTATAGAGGTAGACTTCGTGATGACATACACGTTCATCAAAAAATATCACTCGAAGAATATATCGACGCAAACTCATTTTTAATAACATCAAGATTAAAAATTTACGAAGAAAACGAAGGTGTTTACACAACAATTAACATTGAACCATCATATTCAATAATGGACGCTATCGAATATAGAATACTCAAGAATAAACCAATATACAAGTACCTTGAAGAGGAAATCCTCAAAAGGATAACACCATCACAAGACCGAGAACTAATACTAAGAATATCATACAGACACTATACAAACGAAATATTTAGTGAGCGCTACAATATTGTATATGACCAAGAGAACAACGTTTTCGAAATAATAACACGTTCAAGGTGAAACTCAAATGACACCCGATAAAGTATTTCTTGACACACTCTTATTATACTATCCAGACGCAATAATTAATTATAATGAAACAATCGAAATAAAACAACACCCAAGGATCTTATTCATATCATTTAATAGTAGTATTGAATATAAAAAACTTGAAATAATTAGAAGTAAACTAAAAGAATTAAATGTTAACGCACTCATCTCTATTTATGATTATATTTATGATATTACATTTCGTTTCGATAGAGAATATGATTTAATAATAAGCAAAAAAACACCAATAGAATTACTAAAGAAATTAGATTTTAGAGAGATACTCTCAAAAACAAAGTTCCGGTATAGTGTGTTGATATATGATAAATTTGGTAATTATGACATTGTAAATGTAAATTCAATAATGCCCTTCATATATTTTAAACCAGATAATATAGAGTTTCCAAAAATAATTAACAGAAAAATTTCCAATCAAAAAGAATTAATAATTGTACCAACTATATATAACAATGAACCTCTAAATAAAGAAGAAATTAAGATAATTACAATTGTTACATCAGTATTAAATTATTCATCATACTATGACTACGAAGACAAATACTTTGTAACTAGTGTCGGCGACTTCATTTTCACCAAACCCATTAAAAGCAAAATTTTATATCGTATTACAAGAGCAATAAATAAGGCAATACAAGATAATAAATATTCACCAAACATAGATAACTTTATTACAGTAATACAAAAAGATAATTTATTAATATTAATAAAAAACTCTAATGAACGTTATGTTTCAAATTTTGTAAACGAAGATGATATCAAAGATTTCATACTAAATAACTATTTCGTATTCGCAAGGTACAATAATAGAATTATAAAAATTAAAAGCGAAGAAATCGGATATAATTTATTTATATCAAAATTATCGGATAATAAATATATCGCATATAATAATTATGGCGCATTTGTGACAAACGATAAAGTTATTATCTTACACGATAATTACAAAATAATATTTAAGTTGAAAAAACACCTATCCAAATCTGAGATCAAAGAACTTATTAGTCTTCTTGAATTTGACTACGATGAAATACAAATCTCTAATAACAAAATAATAATTTATGACTCAATAATAATTGACCCAAACGAATTATTTCCAAAGACAATACATAAAACAGACAACATTATATCACTTTATATAAACCAAAAATATAATATTAATAAAAAAGCAAAACACATATTATTCACAACGTACACAAACAATATGGTAATATTTAATAGTATCCAAAAACTACTAAATTTAACTGAAAAAGTAATAATTAAGAAACGTCATCCACATTAATTCTCAAAATTCTTCTCAAGAATTAGTAAATAACTCAAAATTGAAATAATGACAATTGTCGTTTCTATTAAATTAAATGCCAATAAAGATAACGCTAACAAAATCTTGTTAGTAACATATAATGAAATTACCAAATTACCAGAAACAATGCCCATTGCACCGAAAACTTGCATTAGTAACCTTTTTATAGTCTCAATATTAAATATAAATGATGAGTACAAATAATATGTCAATAATAATATTCCAAGTAACATAATCACTCCCGCAAAAACACTTATAGATATAAATGGAACAGCAATTATTATCTGTGATGCAAGCACCAAACCAAATACATCATTATCCATTCGAGTCTTAATTCTAATTTTCAATTAATTCCCCATCAATTGATAATTTATTACCCTACTTAAAAACCTACAAGGTATTATATAATGGGTTAAGTATGATCTCAATAGAACTATTATTCTACATAACTATAATCATTATGATAATAATTGCATTCAAAATATACCCCCAATTGATTATTCAAAGCAATAACATAATGCTTAAAGAAAAAATGGATAATAGTAAAGTTTCATACTTTGCGTTATATGGCGGAACAATAGTAAATACTACAGCAAAGTTAGTTGATCCTGATAACGTACCAAACTCAGGTGATGAATTTTGTGAATTTACAATACCCATAAAAGCATACCCACCAAAATTCACAACCCCAGACAACTATTTCTTCATAAACATAATAGACATTGGAAAATATCGGTGGTATATTGAAAACGTTTCATACAACTCATTTCTAATAAGTGGAACAAATAATAAGTTTTCATTTAACACAAAACTTTCGAATATTGTAACTTTCAACACTCAATATTTCATATGGGTTGACGTAACATTCAGAAGTGAATACGTATGTAACTCAAACGATACTATATTATTAAATGTTGGTGTTTCATCTAGAGGAAACTTACTCGATAGATCATCATTACTAAAAGTAAATATAGAATCAATAGAAAATGTGTCCTCTCCATAATGTAAATATATGTTTGTAAACATCGCCTTTCTCGTTTCTTCCATAAACAGAAATATTATCAAAAACACCAACCACAACAATATGTTTATACTTACTCCGATACTTTTCTATCTCCCTACTAACACTTCTATGAACAATACCTAAGTTATTTTTAAAACGGTATATCGTAATAGGAATAGTTAGTTCAAGTAACGGATTAAATGCAATATCACCTTTAATTGACGTATCAAATGGAATATTTAGAGATTTTTTCGCAAACTTTCTAGATTCACGCTCAATAACAACAATAGGCACAATCGAATCAGTAAACACAAATGCTAAACGTTTATTGTTCTTAAACAAGACATCCACAACAATCATTAATATAGTATCCTCATAAAATGATAATCGCACAATAAGATCCTGTACTTCACCAATCTTATAGGAGTTATAACAACTTCTCAAATACGGCACATAATCTAACGGCAAATCACCATAGAAACTATTAATATAAAATAATGCATAGTACAACCTATAGATGACATCAATAATTTCAGTACTAGTAACGCCAAATATACTACTAAGAGCGTTCCCAATTGTTATAACTTTCACCTTAGAAGAAAATTCTTCATAAAACTTATACAATGGTGTAACAATTTCATTATCATCAACATTATTATCTTTATAAAATACTTCTCTAAACAACTTAAGAACACTATCATTTACCTCTTTCTCCTCTTTAACACTATTAACAACTGAAGGCAATATAACAAGGTCTAAATATGGCGATATCTCTATTTCTGTTTCAGACTCATAGAGTTTCCCATTAAACATATATGATGGCAACTCATCAAAATCATTTATTGAGTTTCTATGTAGCATTACTGAAACACAATCTACGTTCGAGAAACATATTTTTACAATATTATTATCAAATATTATGTCTGGTTTATGTTTATAATTATACTTTTTCCGTAATAGTTCAGCAAACCTAATAATCTTCTCCCTAAGTTCTCCAAAATTCTTAGCATAGAACAATTCCTCAGTAAACCTTGGTGTCAAATGATACTTGTGAGTCACTTTTCCATTTGGCCACGCCTTAACTTGATCAGAAATTGAATCTCTACCGTGTAACACTATAATATTTAAGAATCTTGATAGGTAATCTATGTTCTTTGCTGAGAATGTTGTAATAAACTCTCTCTCATTTTGTCGTACGTCCCCAAAATCTGACACAAATAAACCAGTTATAGAAGAAGTCCCCTTATTAATTACGAATGAAATGTTCGATGACATCAACACCACCAAAGAATATGTTAAAAAGAATTCTTATAAAACTTTCTATTCCTAAATCTATAATTAAAGAAGAGAAAAAGTTCATTCTTCTTCGTATGTAACAACTTCAATATTCCAACCTTTTGCTTTTAATTCTTCAATTGCACGCTGTAATTCTTCAGCAGTAATTCCTAACTTCATCATAATTACTTCATCTGGGAAGTCAGTATAACCAAGTTTTCTATAGTGGTACAAGAATAATGCAACTCTAAGTGTAATTTCATCTTCAATATCTTCAAACAACGGGTTCTTAATATACTCATTAACTTCTTCAACACTAATCCTCAACGTATTAACTAACCTCTTTATCTCGTTCATTATAATGTCCCACTTACTCATTTGAATATTGATTTGCCTAACCATTGTATCAAGTTTTGTTGTGAATGAATTTATACTAGTCTTTAATTCAACTATTGCTTTCATAAGTGAGTCTATAGACTCTTCGAGTTCCAAAGGTTTCTCGTTCGCTTCAACAATCATATCCATTTTTCTATTCAATTGTTTTAATTCTCTAGAAAGTTCACTAAATTCATTAATAAGTCTAGTTAATAATAATTGTTCAGTTGGAGAAGCAGTAACTTTTTGTTTGTTCGTAACAATAGTTTGCTTAACTTCAGATGATGGTTTAATAGGTTCGTGTTTATCCTTCGGTTTAACTATATTCTTGACGTTTGTCGATTTTGATGTCTCACTTTTTTGTTGAACCTTATTCTCATTCTTAATGTCCTTTTTAGTTTCACCCATTCATAACACCATTTCTAATATAGATTACTCTATTTAAAATCTTACAAATGGAAATACCATTATAACAATAAACAACCGAAAACTTTATAAACTCTATATACGTATATAATATTGAGGTGATGGAAATGAAGAAGTTGATAGCATTAATAATTGGATTGATTGGAATTGTTGGGTTCGGATTCGTTGGAGCAACACCAATGAACACAACCAACACCACAAACACTACCATCATCCAGAACGCAACAACACTATCAACAAACACTTACGACAACGTTAACCCAATCGTGAACATTTACACTCCAATTGATACGATCAAAGTCGGGAAGGAAGGTGCTATAGAAATATCAGCAACGAACCCATACAGTTCAGGAAGAAACCTCATCATAGAAGTTTACCTAATGGTACCAAGTGGTATAGTCGTTAGTGGTGGTGTGAACGCAAATGCAGGTGGAGGAGGAGTTTACAGTACTCAATTTATAGTCGAACCCGGAAACACTAAAACACTTCACCTTAAAGTTGAAGGTTCAACACCCGGAACATACGATATACACGGATACGTTAGATATAAGTACGAAGGAGATGTCTACTACAAAGAACTTATGTACGACCACATCTTTACCGTTGAAGAAACCAACAATTCAATCCCACTCAAGAATATAAACCTCACAACCGTACTCATTGGAGGTGTCATACTCATTGGAATAATACTCGCGATAAAACATTAAAGAAGAGAAAATAGAAAAGAAATTTGATCACTCCTTAGACTCTTTCTTTTCTTCCTTTTTCTGTTCACCACAAGGTTTATTAAAGTAGAGGAACCCTAGACCGATTGAGATTAAACCGAGAAGTATTGAAAGATACTTGTAATTGACATTACTCTCATTAGGAACGCCCTTAACTAACATAGTATATTTAAGAACTGACGGAACTAATGAGTCAAAAGATGAATACGTTACCCAATCATACTTGTCATTACTAAAAGTACTCTTGAGAACATCACCAGTAGCATCATAAATCGGTTGTTGAGTATACGGATCAACATAAATACCAACTGAAACCATTATCTTCTTATCCTTTGACTTAAGTTTCGAGACAATATTATCAACATTATTTTGATCTTGGCTGTACGCCATTAAAAGAACGCCATTAATATCTTTGTTGTTCAAAATTGAATCTATCGAAATTGGTTCATTATAGTAATCCTTGTAAGTCGTTGAGTTAGTTTGATTATCATAAACCGGAATCTTCATATGAATGTAAGTGTACATAACATAAATTCTCTTATATCCAACACTCTTCATCTTACTAACAACGTCATTCAAGTGATTGGGATCATTCGTAATAACAAGGACACCATAAACCTTACTAGGATCAACTGTATAAGTCTTATACTTAAGAGTTCCATTCTGATATATTTCAGTATAAGTGACAAAGACAATCTTTCCGTGTTCAGATGCAAAGTCAATAAACTTGTTAACATTATCCTTATTCGACTCGTTATCAAGAGTTATAAGATAACCACGTGCCCCATAAGTTAAATCATAAATATAAGACCAGTTGTATCTGTTAAGTTGTGCGTCACTAATTGTAATTAAAAGATGATCAGTTCCTGATGGTTGTGCCTCTGAACTTGCAGTAACAAAATTCATTCCTATTATTACTGCAAGAATAAAACCTATGAATACACCTTTCCTAAACATTGTATCACCAAACATTGATAAAAGGAACACTTTAAAAATAGTTAAACATTAAATATCAAGAACACTAATCCAATCATTAAACTCTTTCTCAGAAATCTCCCTCATAATCCAATCATCCCACTTAACATCAATATTAATACCAAAATTATACTTCATTTCCTTTACAAACTGGTTCCATAATTCCTCACCAATATAACCATCATTATTAATAATATTGTAAATATTGAAATACTTAACAACTCTCTCCATCTCTGCCTTAAAATCACTAAAATTAACATCTTTAGATAATGCCCTAAGCACATTATACTTCTCAACTATTTCAACTAAAACAACCTCCGGGTGCATACCAGTAATATCATGAATCTTTTGAATGATCTTTCCACCAAATAAATTCTGCCAATTAATATCCCATCGTTCAGAAATCTTACCAGTCATTGGATCGACATTAAACCTATACGACACAATCTCTTTCAACTCTACCATAACCTCTTCTTCACCAGTAGACAATTTAACAATATTCCTCTTATCATAATCATACATAACTTCAGGATATGCAATACTAGTAACGCGACGAATAATTCTATCAGTACCACGAGGGCGAATAGTTCTAATTAGAGTTAATGTGTCAAATGATGGTATTGCCGAAGGTTCGACACCCATATGGTGAATTAAACGATTTAACACAGTAATATGATCCTTAGCGTGCAACGTAGTATAAACCGTCGCCAAACCCATTTGTGCCATTTCCGCTAAAGTCTTTGCTTCCAAACCACGAATCTCACCAAGAACAGCAATATATGGACGCATACGTAATAAATTCTTAGACGCCTTATCGAGAGTCCAATCATCTTCACTACTAGCACTCAACTGAGACTTAGCAGTTAACCTAATGTGATGATAATCCCACTTACTCATATCAGGCATCTCGACAGTATCCTCAAGAGAAACAATACGATAGTGTTGGGGAACAGTTAACAACATCGACTTTAATAATGTAGTCTTACCCGAACCGGTCTCACCATAAATCAAACTACCAACATTCCTATGGAAAAACTCAACAAGTAGTGCACCAACTTCTTCATTAATCGAATGGAACTTTTCGTGAAGTAAAATTGATACTGATGGTGGAATCTCACGTGCCTTACGTAGTGTCAACGAATATCCATCAACAGAAAACTTAAACACTGGACTCCAGTAAGTCATATTAACACGAATGTTGAAATACCCCTCGATCTGTGTATCAATAACAGGAGACTTCTCACTAAAATTCCTCTTGTAAATCGCCTTAATAACAACAGCAAGACGTTCAAGTTTATCATTAGTCATATAAATAGTAGTCTCAACATTATAGAAGTCCCTAGTTTGCGCCAAAACAGGTTTCTCAGCACCATTGATAAAAATATCCTCAATCTGATCATCATAAAACAAGTACTCAATATCACCAAAACCAAAATCTGAATAATACCTAAGTTTTTCATCAATAATTAATGGAAGAACCTTCTTCAAATACTCATAAGTAATACCAGGAATTCTCAAAGTCTTCCGATTCAACCGCTCAATAATATGAGAATAAACATCACTAAACACAGAAACCCTAACCTGATCCGAATAAGATACAGACTTATTATACTTCTCCGAAATAAATGCATCAATAATAGGTTCAACCTTATCCTTAACCTTCTTAAAATTAGGATCACGAGAAGATAACACTAACGATAACGGAATCAAAACATACAACTTGTTAGGATGATACTTTTGCTTATAAATCTCAACAATTGCAATAGGAAAGGGATCAATAGGTTCAGTCTTACCTTGTGGCGTAACAATACGAGTACCCATATATGAATATAACTCATTAACTAACTCATACCTTGTAAGAAAATTCATCTTACCCTCTTCCAAACCAACCCTAATCCTATCATAAATACGAGGAGCATACAATTGCGAAACATCAACCTTATGTTCCTCAGAAACCTTACGCTTACCATAATATTTCTCCTTAATAACCAAACTCATAGGTTTATTAGAAATAACAACCTCACGAAGAGAAAATGATTCATCACTATAACCCTTATTATCACCCTTTAAAATACCAGACTCACGAACCTTCCTATTCTTCTTGCCAATAACCTCATCCTCAACAACATCCTTAACAACATCACTAATTTCAGACGATACACTCTCAACTATTTGTTCCCTCTCCTTAAGAAATTCAACCATATCCTTATTTTCCTCACTATTCTTAACATCTTCCGGTAATAATTCTTCGAGTTTAACACCAGATTCTTTCTTCTTTAGGTACTCCTTGAAAATCCCCATTCCTAAAACCCATAAAAGATATACACGTCAAAACTTAAAAACAGAAAATTAGAACATAATAAAGCATCAACATACAGAAGAATCTACTTCATCCAAAAGTTCGTGTATTATACCTAGTACTTTTCTCGCTTTCTCGTTATTAATATAAGCACGAACTTCAACATCACCCCAAGAACCTTCTATGAAACCATCCGTCCTAATAACAATATTTGGACCACCAACCATACGATACAAAGTATAATATAATGTTTCATAACCATCGTTCAGATACTCTTGATACCTACCCATACCTAGAATAGTACCACCAAAAACATACTCTGACACCGGATCCTCATCAAACTCGTTCGGATTCTCATTATACTTCTCCCACTTCTCATAGAGGTCCGCCAACTCATTTTCAACACTCTTTATTTTTTCATAAAGCATAGTTCTCGTGTCACTCATTTACATCACCAATATACACTTCAATAACTACCCCTTAAATACTTTGTGGTCATTCATACTCCTCTTTCATAATTTAATAAAATTTTTCAAGCAACCTATTATGTATATCCTTTAACAATTTAATTACATTTTCATCCTCAATTTTATAAGTATACTCAAATGTAAATTGTGAAACTTCTATCACACCATCTGTCCTAACATTTACAATCACACCTGGATTATCTAATTGAAGAATAAAATACTTAATTTCAACATTACCATTATGTTCAACTACAACACCCACAATACCCATACATCTTACATACAAAAAATCCCGTATAGGGTCAAATATTCCATTATACTCATATTGACTAGCAACTTCATATAATTCACGAAGTTCATTCTCAACTCCAATTGCAATTTCACGCAACATATCATAAACCATAATTACACCACTTATTGTTTCTATATAGTTAACTCTTAAACGTTTCGCAAAAATAAATAATCAACCAAAACATTTTTAAAGGACAACTATGATAGAAAATATCGAGCACGCCGAGGTGGTGTAGTCCGGTCTAGCATGGGAGACTGTCACTCTCCCGACCGGGGTTCAAATCCCCGCCTCGGCGCCAATAATTTAAATGCCGGGGTAGCCTAGCATGGTGGGGCGGCGGACTTGTAATCCGCCGGTCGCGGGTTCAAATCCCGCCCCCGGCTCCAAAAACGCTTTTCTTAAACATTAAATTATACACGTTCTCTAAACTGTCAAAATTTGTAGTTTGTTTTAGTCATTTTTTCAACAAGTTTTGCGTTTTCTATTACTTGGAAAACTTCGAGTGTCAAACAATTTAGAGTAGTATTGTCATAATGACGAAAAATTTTGATACAAATGTTATAAAATCTTCAAAAAATATAACAAAAATAAAAACGAATAATATAATTCACCACTAACAAAACATCACAAAAACAACCAAAAATATTACAGAAAATAACATCAAAACACAATATTATTTTTATGATAAATTTTTCTTAGTTTTTTATAATAATATTGTTTTTTATAATAATATTGCAACACTATACTACCGTTCTCATATAAGAGATAACTTAAACAATAAAAATACCATTTAAATCATTATTGCACATATATATTGGTGCTCCTAATGAGTATAATTCTAAAATTAGAACTTATTAATACTTCCCGTTCACCTCCAGAAGTTATCGATAATTTTGGTTTCATAATAGTAAGAAACACAAGCAAGGAGGAGTTAACAGAACTCCTTTATGAAATAGGTTTTGACTACGAAAGAGAAACAGATACATTCGAACTTGAACTAACAGGAGATGATTTCATTAAAGTTTATACAGAAGAAGTTGAAGATGAAAAAATAAAAGATGTCGACAATATTTCAGATTTGCAAGACTTGATTACAAAAATCATTAGTATCGCAAAAAATGAAGTTGAGGAATAGTATCAATACTAAATATAATAAAATTAACAAAAATCGACCTTATGTTTTTTCTTAATTTTATTGATTACTTCTAAATTACCGACATCGTACCACTCTCTATAATATTCATACGCATAAACTGGAACCTTATCAATTAAAAACTGAACAAATCCACCAAGACTATCAATATTACCTTCACTCATATACAATGGTAAGTATTTTTTAATAGTATCTCTATTAAGATATATTATACCAGTGGCAACATAATTACTAATAACATCGTTTATTGTTTGAGGTTTCTCCACGAACTTAATAATCCTCTTAGTATAGGGATGGAACAACACGTTACCAAATCTCCTCACTATTAAACTTTTATCGTCAATGTACTTAACTATAATTTTATTGTGGTTATTCTTAAAGTTTAAAAAATCACGTAAATTAACATCAAAATAATTATCAGTTGCAACTAATAACGTATCATCAATACCGAAAACATACGAGAACTCCATAAAATTTCCCCATACTCCATTAGAATTGTGTGGAAGAATATCTGGCACAATATAGAATTCAATATTCTTATCCTTTACCCAATCGTAATATTTCTTCGCATATAAAACATTTGAATACAAGTAAATTGGTACACCTAATGGTCTAACCTGTTCATATATATAATCGAGAATATTTTTACCATCAACTTTTATCAACCCTTTTGGAACATTATTAAGTCTCGTTCCAAATCCACCCGCGAGTAATACTACTCTCATAATTAACCACCATAAATATTTTCCAAAACTAAAATAAAAATAATCAAGTCATTTATCTAAAATGGTTATACCAATAACAAAAATAGCAAATAATACACTTATTATAATATATACCGGAGGAGCAAACAAGTAAACAAGCAAAAATATTATCAGTAAAACAAACGTTTCTCTAACATTAAGAGACTCATCAGAATTATCCAAGACAACTACCATATTTAGTATTATCGAAACTATAATGCTAATTTCAAGAAGATAAAATAATATCTTGTTAACATTCACATTAACTATAGCATAAAGTTTCCCCTCATCAATTCTATAACTAACATTCTTATTAACAAAACCATAACTACTTAACCAAAATGTTTTACTATTAACAACATTATTCTTATACTTCCCAATAAATATAACCGTCCTATAAATCGTGTTATTATATTCACCATATAAGTATAAATTTTCATAAACGCTACTATAAACAATATACACTTTGGAAAAATTCTTGCTTATTTCAAAGAACTTTTCTGGTTCAACATACACCACAATATTATTACTTGTCTCGACACCATTAACTTCAATTAAAGGAGTATCACCAAAATCATACAAGAGAAACTGTTTAGATATGCTACTAACCGAAGAGTACGTTTTATAATTATCAATAAATACAATTAACATAATAACTAAAAAATTATGAAAATAATCATCTTTCTATTCCGCTAATAATAAACTTGATTATTATAATTCTTAATGCTAATTATCACGTATATACACCCGAAATAGATATGACAAAAATATTTATAAGTTTTTCTCGAAATAAAAAACTTCTTAAACATAAATAGTAGCGATAAATAAGTACTAATAATTTATACAGAATTAAATATTAAAAACGAAAAAACATTTTTAGAGACGTTATTTGGTGGGGCGGGAGGGATTTGAACCCTCGACCACCGGATCTTCAGTCCGGCGCTCTCCCAAGGCTGAGCTACCGCCCCACAAGTTAATTTTTTATTAACAAGAATTCTGGTGGTCCCGCGGCCCGGATTTGAACCGGGGACCTGCGGATCTACAGTCCGCCGCCACTACCAGGCTAGGCTACCGCGGGACCCTTCATAATATAAGTATACAATTTACTTTAAAAATTTTTTGGTTAAAGTTTCAAAACTTTTTAAATATCAATTTCACATACAATTGTGGTGAATTGTAATGAAGTATATTATATTCTCTAATAACGAGATTGAAGGTTTCTTCGAGGAAATCTATAATGCAATTGAGAACAATAAAATCTCAATAAAATTCTCTGATAGTTTTGATATTGAAATTCTTAATAGATTAACTAGATATATAAACACAGAACTAAAGACAATAGTCTCACCTAATGATATACACCAACTAAATGCTATTTTAACATCATCAGACATTTTATCAGCAATTAACATTTTCGATATTAACACGTATACTAATATAATTGAGGGCATTATCCACACTCTACTCGTTCACGACCTAATTATGGGTGATAATACTATTAACATAAATGACGACAATATAAGTTCTATAACCATTAAATTAAATACATTTGAGGATTTTATAATCACAATAAAGTCTAGACACAATTCATACTCATATAATGTTAGTATTACACAACACTATAGTGAGAATTCTGACTATGAATACATAATATTTACTATTGCTAATGAATATTCCGAACACGTCGTTATAAACGATCAATATACGTCAACTTCAAAACCAAAGTTCATTTATATTCTAAATACTAAATGATTAATTGAATTTCTTTCCTATATATTTTTATATAATGTAAAACCAATTGTCCATAATACTTCAAAGATGTTGAAACTATAATAAATCTTAATTTATTAGGACTTCCTAATGCATAATCAACATTTTCAATGATATGCTCGTTATTATTGTATACAACTGAATAATTTACATTATTAAATCCTACGCTAACAATTCACGTCATTTTTATCTACGTAGAATAAGAATGTTACACGAGGTTGATTAATATAATTGATATTGTTCTTTCCATATACGTATGCAGAACTTATGTATAAGATTATTAGCGTTAATATAAATAATATTCTCCTCATCTTATTTCCCATATACTTTGAAAAAAAGACCTTAAAGATAATTATTTTACTTAAAAATAAAAAGAATAATGAGTCGTTTATTCGCTATAATCGAGAACTTTATACCATTTTCCATTCTCATTGTAAATCATTATAATTCTTGAGTGAACATCATCTGTTATGAATTCATCTATACCTGTTTTAATTGCTTTAACATAAAAGTCTGGAAGTCCTTGTACGACAATTACTGGAACACTACTAACTTTTTGGTATTCACTTGTTTCATTAAATTGAATAATTGGAGTTCGCATTATAAGATACATTTTCCCATTATGAGAAGTATAGTAGTCACTATATTCATCAAAATTGATATAATTTGAAAGTTGTTCTTTCATACTCTGAACCGAATCTGGAGACCTTAGTTCAAATTCATAAATAACATAAATAATAAACTTATCAGATGGCGTCACGTTCGACGAAAATTCAAAATGTGTTGCTGTCGGATCAATATAACCTATATGGCCACCTATTGTAATATTACCAGTTGTGTTCGTCAATCTAAGGTGAAAATCAACAACGTGTAATTTTGATGAGTTGCTTATTGATGTAAGTTCACTTATTGTTGTTGGGATTTGTTCTGTTGTTCCACTACTTTGTGATGTTACGTTACTCTGTTGAGTATCTGTTGAAATGCACCCAGAAATTAAAACTAAAAATATTACAATACTAAAAATTGATACTACAAATTTTTTCGACATTTTTATCACTTAGACCCAATACATTTCAAAGTATTTAAAGGTTACTATTAAATTTGTCAATATGTACAATAATTTTATTCTGAGTATAAAACCAATTTATCAAAAGAAAGTTATGATAAAAAAGAAAGTTATCTATTTAGAATGAGTCATCAAAAGTTAAACTATCACTTTGAGAGTTCAAAATATTAATAAGTTCACTATTTGCAAACGATTCCATAAGTTTCTGAACAGAATCTCTAATTAGGTCGACATTTATAATCATTATAATATCAAATTTTTCACCAAATTTTTCATTAAACTTCTTAATTGTTTCTTCAATATCTTTTAGTGTTTCTGATGTTACTAAAACGGTGACTCCTTCTTCAGAATTTTTAATTTCATCAACATTAATGTCCATCTCGGATACAGTCTTTAAAACATTATTGAACTCATCCCTAACTATTACTGACACGCTATACATTAGTATCACCACTAAATATCGTTTTTTGTTTTTTATAAATCTTTTGGTTCTCTTTTAATTGAGAGAACCATAATAGTCTATACTACCATCTTCATTCACGAAATACACGTCAATACTACTATCCATTTCAGTTGGTGTCCTCATTTTGAATATTACTATTATTCCATTAGGTAATCCAATTATTTTGACGTGAATATATTCTTCTATTGTTCCTGTCTCAATATACACATTTACTGTCTTGTCATATGAGGTTTCGTGCACCTTCACAGAATAATCTTCAAGATATGACTCATTAATGTATTGCCTAATTAAATCATTTAAACTCCTTATTGTTTTATGAGGATAATCACCATATACATTATCGATTATATCGTAATATTCAGGTGGTAGCATTTTATCACCAATCGTATTATCTACGTTAATTTCTTAAAAACATTCTATCAAGACATATGTTGTTGTACAATATAATTCTATTATAAATTAAATAACAAAGTTGTTTTTTGAGTGTTGTCTTTTGAAAGATTTAAATATTTTCGTTACATACTAACACTTGGGTACTAGTAATGACCGAGAACTACAAACCAACAGAAACAACAAAACACCCCACGGAGGTCGAGAACAAATGAAACTAACCAGAACAATCACCCTCGAAAGTTACACACTCACAAAAAGAAAATTCAACACAATAAAAGAAATCTACAACGAATACTCCAAAATTCTGAAGTTTCTGACAAATTACGCTGTCGAGAACAGGATAAAAACCCACTTAAAACTCCGCAAACACTTTTACAAGAAACTCAAAGAAGAACACAATTTACCAACCCATTACTATTACACAGTCTGTCAAGACGCCACGACAAGAGCGAGAAGTTTTCTCGAACTGAAGAAAAAGGGAATAGCCAGAACAGAAAAACCAGAAATCAAGAACGTATCACTCTGGCTGGACGACGTTCTGTGGGACTACAAACGGTTCCCACAATTCAACACACTCAGAAACGGGAAGAAAATCCTCATAATGAGATTAACCACAAAGAGAGGGAGAATCAAACTCCCCCTAAAACCCCACAAACTCTTCTTTAAATACCTCAACGAGGGATGGAGAGTTAAGGCCAGCGTGAAACTCAAGTTAATTGAAGAAGAACGAAAAATCCTTGCATACTTTGTCTTTGAAAAAGAGTTCGAAGAATCAGAAGTTACCGGAAAATTTCTCAGCGTGGATTACAATGCAGACAACGTTTCCTTCGGTACTCACGAGTTCTTAATTCAAGTCAGAACGGATTTGGGTAGATTGACAAGGTTCTACTCTGACGTGAGAACGAAAATCCAAAAGACACACTTAGTTGGTTGGAAGAGGAAACTGCCTTCAAAGAAGGGGAGGGAATTCCTCAAGAAGTTTGGAAGGAGGAAGATGCACAGGAGGACTGACTTGCAGAGGAAGTTGGCGAAGAGGTTGGTCGAAGTTGCTAGAGTGTTGAACGCTACGATTGTTCTTGAGGATGTTCCAAAGAATTTTAATCAGAAAGTGGTCAAGAAGAGGAAGAAGAACGAGAAGAGGTTGAGGAATACTTTGCACAATATCGGTATGAATGGGTTTCAACGGTTTGTTTTTGAGAAGGCGGTTGAGTTTGGTGTTCCTGTGGTTTTTGTGAATCCGGCGTATTCTTCTCAGGTTTGTCCTCGTTGTGGTGCGTTTAAGGTTAAACCCAATGACGACGCTTTGCGTCGGAGGGTTTTTGAGTGTCCTGTTTGTGGGTTTTCTTTGGATCGGGATTTTGTTGCTGTTTTGAACTTGTT
>Ga0256838_1000034_pt1 | contig 109690 bp, 119 predicted proteins | sample 4571419metaG_FD_185978 | JGI IMG/M metagenome (GOLD analysis project Ga0256838, IMG submission 185978) | Hydrothermal vent microbial communities from Guaymas Basin, Mexico - 4571-419 | ecosystem: Environmental > Aquatic > Marine > Hydrothermal vents | place: Mexico: Guaymas Basin | collected... | reverse complement strand
CCCTCTGCAACCACTTCTCCCAAGTCGCCGCTATCGTCAATTTCGTAAATAACAGGATAAAGGGCGTCCTGAATTTCGCTGTTTTCATCATCAAGTTTTACGGCCTCAAAGTCAAAATCCACAGTCAAGGAAGGCCTTAGTGCGTCTAGGTATTCGTTAAGGGAGATTTTCTTTGCCGTAAATTGGGAATAAGTCTCATTGAGCCTGTTAAATCCCTCTCTAGAAACAGTCAGCCAGCCTTGTTCTTTAAGAGCTGAAGGGTCAAGATAAAGGTCTGCATAGAGATATGCTTTTTCCTCTTCAGGGTTGTAGTAGATTTTTCTTACCTCTATGCACCCTAAATCTCCAAGGTCTGCAAAGCCCTTTTTCCAAGAAGCTCCTGTTTTGGGACTTATCCACTTCTCAATTTCATAAAGCCTATCCTGATTAAGGCCTCTTCTTTGAGCCTCTTCCTCTGCAATTGAGTAAATCCAGCTGTCAAGCTCTCTTCTAGTAAAGACCTCCTTTAACTCTTCAAGGTCGTAGAATCTTTCAAGTTTCTCCCTGATTACTCCGTCAACTCTCTCTACTTCGGGAATACCTCCTGCGTAGCCTTTCCTGTCGTATTCCCACGACTCCTTCTGTGCAGGGAGAGTGATAAGGAGCTGGTCGTCCAGTTCCCTTACCAGTTCCCTTATCTTTCCCTTGAGGGCTTTTTCAAGGTCTTTTCTTTCGTTAGCCATCGTTTTTCTCCTTGATTAAAGATTAGGGCCGTAATCTTCCTCTTCTGAGAGTTCCTCTTTTTCTTCGTTAATCAGCTCCTCTACCTCTTTGAGCATATCTTCCGGGTCTATGAGCTCAAGTTTTACTCCGTAAACGGATTCAGCATTAAGGGCGGCGTTGTTGTATAGCTGGGCAAGGGTTTTTACAAAATCTTCTAGATTCCACGGAGAAGTCGGATATTTAAACCACTCATCAATCAGGATAACTTTTCTATCTCCGTCGTAGATTAGACCTTGGCCGTCTACGGAACTCCAGAGACGGTCAATAACCCACAGGTTCGGTGGTCTTTTAATCTCCTTCCCTATTTCCTTTTTAAGTAAGTCTCTTACAGCCCCAAGGATTGAATAAAGCCTATCGCTACCGTAAGATTCTGAAAGGTCTTCGTATTCCTCTGTTATCTCTTCCACAGTTTTAATTACAGACTTGCTCTCAAAATTTCCCATATACTTTACAAAATTTTCAAAGAGTTCCTTTCCCTTTCCCATAGCTTACCTCCCTAAAGTTTCATCAAAGACCGGGAGAAGAATCCCAGCCGTTTTCCTCTAAGTAGCGTTCTGCGGCTCTTTCTCCCACAAATTCCCTTATTATCTCTGCAACCTTTTCAGGGTCGTTAGATTCAAGAGCATCTAAGATGGCGTTTCCGAGTTCCTCTATCCCGTCAAGGTCTATTTCTTTGCCGTCCTCAATTACCTTTACCTCCCTTCCTAAACACTTCTCTACTTCTCTCATAAACTCTGCTACGTCTAAGAGAAAACAGGCGTAGTCTGAATCAAGGAAGTCCTCGGCCGTTAAAAAGAACGGGTCAAGAGTGTAGGAGTTGTCTGCAAGGTAAACGACTCTTTTGTCGTCAACGTAGAGCCTCTCCCTATCAAGTTCAAATCCAAATATGCTCCCAGCCTTTAATGAGAGCTCTTCCTCTAAAGGAAAGTTCCTCTTTAGGGAGCTGATAAACCTCTCAAAAATCTCTTCCGGAGAGAGAGTTTTTAGTTCAGAAGGAGAAAGGTAGAGGGCTGTAAGAGTGTCCTTTTTAGGAACAAACTCCCTTTCTTTTAAAACCTCTACCTCTCCGTTTTCCTTAAAGACCAGAGCAATCTCTGAATCTTCCTCTACGCCCTTTAGATTCTTCAATGAGGGAATAAACTTTTTCTTTAAAACCTCTACCTTTTCCCTGTCCATTTTTGGCCCCTTAAAGCTCAAGTCCCGAATCCTCTTCCCTTTCCTGCGTCTTATCAGGCTTTTCGGGATTTTTAAGCTCTTCTTGAAAGTTCTGGAAGAATTCCTGAAGGCTCTTTCTTTCCTCTTTTCTCTCACGGTTTTTCTTCTGGAGATTCTGGAAAAGTTCTGCAAATTCCTCTGTGGTAATTCTCTTCTTCTCCATCGCCTCTCTTGCCATTGCAGATAAGAAAAGATGAGAAGCCTCAATCTTTAAGAGTCCGGGAAGAGGAGGCAAAATACCTTTACTAGGATTCCAAGAAAGTCCTGCTACTTTAAATAAGTCTTTTACTTTCGAAATGTCTCCCCTTGAAATAGAAAACCGAGGCTGAGAGTTTCTAATTTCCCAAGCTCTTTCCCTAGGATTCCAAGAAAATCCTACCAGCTTTAATAAATCTCTTACCTTGCGAGTATCCCCCTTTACCTTTGTGTAGGAGGACGATTGGCCGTTTATCTCATCTATAAGACCGGAGTGGATTACCTCTAAAGAGGCTACGGGAGATTTTATCCTGTAAGCAAAGTCAAGTTTAAGTTTCCTTTTATCTCCTTTCTCTTCCAGAATTTCAGACTCAGCTTTGAGCACCTTATACTTAACCTCTTTAGGGTCAACTCCTAAGAAGAGCCTTTCTAAGTCTCCGTTTGTAGCCATTTCGGAAAACTTCTCTATTATCTTCTGAGCCCAAGCGTCTGATTCTCCGTTGGCAAGAAAAGAGCTGTCCTCAAGCAAAAACAGCTCCACATCTTTAGTTATTGAGCGTGCTCCTTCAGGGGGAGTTTCCATAGGAATTACGGGAGAAAAAGCCCACCTTGAAGGAAGAATGTCCTCTCCCCTTTCCGGAATCTCGTCTTTAGACTCAAAAGAAAAGGCCGTTAGGTAGTAGAGAGCTCCCAGAACATTAGTTATGTCCCCCCTCATTTCCTTTAAGGAGATGTATTCGTTGAGCTCAGGATTGTAGTAAACCGGAGCAACTCCTGTTTCTAAAAGGGAGTAGTTTAAAAGGAGTTTCTTAAACTCTTTTTTCTCCTTTCCTTCTTCGTAAATATCTTTTTGGGTTAGAACCCCCCTGTAAGCTGAAACTACCTCTTCGTAGGTAAGGCCGACCTTGTTGTAGTCTCCTATCAAAACGATTCTATCCCCTTTCCACCTTTCGTTTAAGAGCTTTGCAAGGTAAAGCCTCGGGCCTACATTGGCCGACTTTTCCCAAAGGCCTCGGCTACCCGGAAAATCTGCGTATTCTTTTTTGTCTAGGTTTGCTAAAACAAAATACTGTCCCATAGCTTAACTCCTCCATTAAAGTTCAAGTCCCTCTTCTTCTTCCAGTTCCTCAAGTCTTTCCCTGAGTTCACTTATGTAAGAATCAATGCTTTTGTAGTTGTAAATACTTGTTCCCACTCCAATAAGGATAAACTCCTTTAAAGGAGAAATTACTTCGTTAAACTTTTCAAGACAGCTGAGATAGTTTTCTACCTTCTCCTTATCCTCAAGGTCCTCCTCATCAAGCTCTCTAATTATGACGCCTCCGGAAGAGTCTGAAGCATTGAGAAAAGCTGTTGCCCCTACAACCTCTAGTCCGTCTTGAGTAGCCAATCCCTTGATTCTCTCTACTGAATACCGGTAGAGTTCCCCGAGGTAGTCAACTGCACCTTTAAGAACAGCGTAATTAATAAGGTCTTCGTAAAAATCCGAAGCAGGTTCTAAACCTGCCTCACCTAAAGCTCCCTCAAGTTCGTTGATTAAGTTAAATTCTCTGTTTCCTACTCTAAAAAAATCCCTTAACAGGTTAGGAATCACAACTATCTCCTCCTTAGATGGTTTCCAATTTTTAGTTTACTTCCTTTTTCCCTTTTCAGGTAAAAAACTCTACACCTCAGCGAAATACTTGAGCTGTTCTTTCATAGCACTTACGGCCTCTTCGTAAGCTATGACGGCCGGATAGTGCTTTTTCATCACCTCTTCAAGGTCTTTCCTTGTAAAGGTAGAGGTATTCTTTCTCCTTAGTCTCCTTGCAAGTTTGATTACAAGGCCTTTTATCTCAGCCGGAGTGTAAACAAACCTCCTCTCTCCGTGGGAAGATGAACGGGAAAAGGCCTCTTCCCAGAAAGAAGAGGCTACTCTTATGAGGGCTTTTTCCCTCGTTCCGTAGTCGGTCAGGAGCTCCCTATCAGCCTCAAGGGAGTATTTAGAGAAGTAGTAGCTTGAAATCTCCTCAGCCTCTTCAATTTTCGGCAGTTGCAGGAAGAAGAGGTAGTCAAAACGCCTGAAAAACTCAGGGTTTCTCTGAACGATGGGCCTAACGTCGTTCGCAGTTATCCAGAAGAGACAATCTCCCCTGTATCCCCTATCGGTATTAAAGTCCTCTAAAAGAGTTAACAGCCTTCCCTTTATCCTTTCGCTCTCAGGGTCGGCCTCTCTAAAGACTTTATCTATCTCGTCTATCCATACTACCGAAGGAGGGAGAGTTCCGAGGAGCTCAAAAAACTCCTCAACGGCCTCAACCGGCCTTTCCTTTTCAAGTATTCGGGAGATGTTCATTTCAACCACTATCCTTCCCATCTGTCCTGCACTACAAAAGCAGGAGTAGCTCTTTCCCGTTCCCGGAATTCCGATGAGAAATATCCCTTTAGGCCTCAGCGAAGAGTCCTTTAAAGACTCCTCTATCTCAAGAATATACTCCTTTAATACCTTTGCTCCCTTTAAGTCCTCTAAAGTTAGAGAGGGCTTTATTACTCTTATTCCGTATTTAGTCCAGAGGACTCCCTCGTAGGTTAAAAGACCTCTCTCAACGGCCTTTTCTTCAAAGAGGGATAGAGGTTTCTCAATCTTCTGGTCAACTACTGCAAAAAGAGGGCGTATCTCTTTAGGAGGAAAGGTTAGGGATAGAACCTCTACCTCTTCCTTTACAGCCCTGTTAATAAACTCCTTTACAGGTAGAGGTTTTAAAACCTGCTTTTCCCAGACAAAAGGCTTATCAGTCCAGACAAGGGCGTATTTCCTCTTTAAGAGCTCTTTCTTAAAGGCCGAACCGTCTTTATACCTAAACCAAACTCCCAAGGCTCTCCTCCTTAATATCCACAGCACACGGAGTAGTAGCCTGTCTTTATCCAGACTCTAAAGGCAACTGCGTAGGGAGGGCTGTTTCCTGTTAGAGGCTGTCCGTTAATGTCCGTTGCTCCGTAGCAGGGAAATCCGAGGGAGTAAATTTCGTTGGCGTTGTCGTATTCAACTCTTCCGGTCGGGAATTTAAAAGTCCCTCCTGTAATCTTCCCGAGGTTGCCGTCTGCGTTTCTAAGCTCAGTCCAGCCCTCTGAACACTCAAACTCTTTCTCTACCTTTTTGCCTCCAAAGTCAAGACCGTCCTGTCCGTAGTCGTAGCGGCAGTAGATTCCGTTCTTTGCATACCAGTTAAGAGGATAGGAGTAAACTCTCAGCATATCCCTGTAATAGTCAATCAAGGCCTTACATATCTGAGCCTGATTGAGTTCTATTTGCCTTAAGTAGTCGCTCCAGTATTTCTCTCCCGACACTCTTCCTATTTCCCTGCCGGCCTTGTCGTAGATGTGGATAACGTAGTAGGTAAAGAGGTTAGAGGGAGAACCTCTCTCTTCAAGCTCCCATCTCCAGAGTCCCCTCTGGTCGTAGCACTTTAAGTTGTATTCGCTACAAAACTCCTGAAGAGTCTTTCCCTTAAAGAGCTCATCGTCCCTGTAAAAGTAGTCCCTGTATAGGGTATCTATCTTCTCAACAAGAGCCTGAGCGTTATTCTCATTTACCTTCGTGGGAATGAGCTTAACGTAGGACTCTCCGATGTGAACTATCCCTCCCACGGCCAAAAGGAATATGAGGAAGAAGAGAACGGTCATACAAACCTCCCTGTATCCTTTATAGAGATTTTACCTTTCTCACCTGAAAAACAGCTAGTTGGAGTAAACTATAAGTAAATCTACGTTCGGGAGGATAAGATGAGAGCTCTGCCGAAAGAAAAGGTAGAAAGAGGAATTGAGGCCGTTTTTGACGTCCTTGACAAAAGGATAGGAATTCTCCTTAACATCTCCGAAAAAGATGAGATAAAAGAGCACAGAGACATTGATTACCTTACAAAGGAACTCTCCGTTTTCGGGAAAGACAGGCTCTTTGTTAAACTTGAAGCCCTTAAAGAACTCCTAACTGGAGAGGACGCAGAAAGCCTTGAGGCTCTCATAAAGACCCACAGGAATCTTCTCTTCCTCTGTGCAGAAAAAGCCCTTGAGAGCGTTCCCTACTGGTCAAGAACGGTTTTAGCCCTAACTGAGGATTTAATAAACGACAAACAAATAGAAAGTTTTTCTCTTCCTTTCTCTTTAGGGAAACTCAGAGCAAAGGCTATCCTTAGCTGGGAGAAATACTCTCCCGAAGATGCCTTGGAGATGATGAAAGAAGAGTTTTTCAAAAACCACTCTCCTTCAAGGTTTCACTACCTATCAGGACTCATAACGGGCCTTTCAGAAGAAAAGAGTCCCTATCAGCTCCCGGCCTCTCTAATAGAGACAATAATAAGAACCTTTGAAACTTCCCACGAAAAGGGAGCTCCTTTCTACCACAGAGAGGCAATCCACTACCTTAAGGACCAGCTCCCTTACTTTACCTCTTTCAACGAAAAGAAAGAGGAAATACTTTCCTTCTACAACATAGACGACGACGATGAACCCTCTCCTTCCCTATAAAAGGGTTCAAATTTTGAATTTGAGGGTTGACAAAGTGTTTTTCGGTCTCTACTTATAAAAACAGAGCACAATTTAACGAATAAAGGAGAGAAAAAGATGGAAAGGTTAGTTAAAATCTTCAGAAAGGTCTTTAGGGAAACAGTTGATAACCAGCTCCTTGCCTATGAGGAAGAGGTAATGAAAGGCTTTGAGAGGGAAGTAAGGGAGCACAGGGAAGTTTGGGAGAAGTTTGAGAGACTTCCGGACGAAACAGTAGAGGAGCTCCTAAAGTGGATGCTTGAGTTTGTTATGAAAGAGGTCTATCCCAAAACGGCCCTTGCACGCCTTGAGAGGGAGATTGTGGGGGTTAAGGAAAAGGTAGAGGAAATAGGAGAGAAAGTGGATAAACATCACGAATATACTAGAGAAACGGCTAAAGAGGCCGGCCGTGTTATCGCCATAGTTGAAAACGAAATAAAAGAAGAAATCCACGAAGCAAAGAAGGGAATTACCAGAGAGCTTGAGGTAATAAAAGAGGACGTATTAGACATCAGGAAGAGGACTGAATACATAGAAGAAGTAACCGACGGAGTTAAGGATAAGTTGGGAGTAAAGACAAGTGCTGATAGGTTCTGGGAGAGACTTGAAAGGAGAGCAGAGATAGAAAAAGCCGTCCTAAATGAAAGAGACCCTTACGACGACGACCCACTTTACAGGTTTTAATCCTTAAAAGGAGAGGTAGAGGTTATGGGAGATATTTCAAACGGATATAATCACCTCAAAAAAGAGGTTAAAGAATCCAAGGAGCAGGTATCCAACCCTCAATTTCCGATAGTAGAGTCGTTCTTTGCAAGAGACTGGTTAAACAGGTTCTTCTCCCTTAAAGGAGAGGAGAAGCTCCAGAAGTTTTTGATAAGGGGGATTAGCGAAAAGGAAGTGGAAAAACTCCTGAAAGAGTTAGATGAGGGAAAAGGAAAACTTGCCGTCATAGTAGAAAAACCCCCTTATCAGGAATATCCGGACTTTCCCATCATAGAGGGATTGAGCGACTATGAGATGTTTGACAAGGGATTTTCAGCCCTATCAGATGAGGCCTACGTTCAGAGGTTAAAGGCACTCCTTTATACAAGTCCGATTTCTCCCAAAAGCAGAGCCGTATCGTTCTGGGAAGAAACTGAAGAGCTCGGAAGGCTCTTTGAGAGGAAGATAGAGAAACTCTCAAAAGAGGGAGGCTCTGTTGAGGAGATAGAGGCCTTAAAGGAGAAGGTAAAGGCCATAAACGAAGTTTTAGAGTTCAGGAGAAAAGAGCTTGAAAAGGTAAAAGAGGGCTGGGAGGAGTTTCTAAACGCCCAGAAAGAGCTTGCCAATCCTTATGCACTTGAGTTTATGGAAGAGCTCTCAAAAGTCCCTGAAAACCTGCACGCCGGAGCTGGAATCGGAGCTCTCCTAAAAAGGCTTGAATACTTTGACGCAAGAGTAAGCAGTCTGCTCGGACAGATAAACGATAGAGGAAAGACCGAATGGATTTACGATAAGGACTGGGACTGGAACTGGCTCAAAAAGACCGTTAACGAAATGGCAAAAGAGGCTGGAATAGTAATAAGCGACAAGAGCTGGGAAGGATATAAGAAGAAGTGGGAATACTACAAAGCCCTTACCAATCTCCTCCCTGAAAGCCTTGCTTTAAGAAGAAGGTTCTTCTGGCAGATGAAAAGATGGTTCTTAAAGGACATAGCCTTATCTGAAACTGCAAAGCTCGTTTTAGGCCTACGCAACAAAGGAGAGCTTGAGGGACACTTAGCACTCCACGGACTAATAGACCTATTCAACACAAAAGGCCAAGAGCTCTCCAAAGAAGATAGGGAGCTCCTATACAGGACTCTTAAGGAGAGAAAGAACAATCTCTTTCTAACGGAAGAAGAGCTCAAAAAACTCAAAGAAGGCCTTAAAGGAGAGGAGTTTAAGGAATTTTTTAAAGAAGTAGAGGAAACAGCCAAAAGGCTGGGAGAGAAGAGCGAAAAAGCCTACAAACTTCCCCTCTTCCTTCCGGTAAAGAAGTATTACGCTCAGGAAGAGGTAGAAAACCTTGAGGAGAGGTTCTTCAAGGAGATAAGAGAGAAAAGGAAAGAGCTATCTGAGTTTTTAGAAGAGATTGTAGAGGAGTATTTCTCTTTAGAGTCAAAGCTGAGAGCCCTTAAAGAGCCTTCCTTTGTAGATAATGCCTCAAGAGTTTACAACCTTGACCTTTTAAGGGAAAAGGTAAGGAACGGGAAGTTTCCCGTCAACTCCTTAACAGACGAAGAGGTTGCAAAGATAATGGGACTCTCTCCTACCAGCTCCCTTGTAAAGAGCATAAAAACCTACCTGAAAGAGGTAGAGGGAGAGAGGCTTGAGAGGACTTTCAGCAGATATCCCCTTTATGCATCAGACTACCTGAAGATGCTTAAGGACATTGAATACCTCAGCTACGCAAGGAAGTTCCTCATAAAGAAAAAACCTGTATCGGATTTTGTATCCTCCCGAATCAGGAAACTGATGGAGAAGAAGAACATACCGGCGTTAGAGGCCGTTTCAGACGGAATAAAAAAAGGAATCTTTGCTCTCGGAGTTACCTTTAACTACGCAGGCTTAACCTTTTACGAATGCTTACGGGAGGCCTCCTATCCTCCCGAATACAGGAGAACCATCTCATCAAGGATAAAGGACTGCTTTGAGAGGTATTTCAGCAACCTTGAAAGGAGCGTTCAAAACTGGGAGCACTATGCTCTATCAATGGGAAACTACTCGGTAGTTAATCCTTTGAGGCTACCTCTATCTTTGTTTGCCTACTACTTTGCCCTAATCAGGAATTGGGAGAGCTCATACGCAAAGACGCACTTCCATCTCTTTCAGGAGGAGCTCCAGAAAAAAGCAGACGAGATAATCTACTCCTCTCCAGAAAACATAGACGAAAAGATGAAAAATACAGTTTACGAGGTAACGGGAGTAAGGTTTGACGTTAAATACCTCCACGAACTAAGCAGGCTTGAAAAGGAAGAGAGCATTTTAGAGCCCGTTGAAATTTTAGAAAAGGCGTTGCAGTCTTTAAAAGAGGGAAACAGGGAAGAAGCCAAAAGGAACATAGAGCTCCTCTTGGTAGGAACGGAAGGAGAGAGGCTTTTGCCTCAAGTAGAGTCCCTTTTGGAAAAGGAAAAAGTCTCTGAAGAGGAAATAGAAAGGTTAAAAGCTGAAATTCTTAAGGAAATTAACCCCCACGAGCTAAAGATAACGATATTCTCAAAGGGAAACAGGGCTTTAGTAGTGAGCGTTAATGCCCAAAGGTTAAGGGAGCTGGGAGAAGGAGACTTCATAGAAGAGCTCAAGGAAAAAGGACAAAAAACCGGAAGAGTTTTGCTCCTCAAAAGGCTGGGAATCTCAGAATCTTTAGTCCAAGAGGGACTTGAGAGTGGGAGAATTAGAAACGGAATGGAATACCACGAAATCTGGGAGAACGTTGCCAACTCCTTAGCCGCAAGGATTGTTAGAGAAGTCAGAGAAGAGAAAACGGAAGAGCTTGAAGAGGAAGAGAGAGAAGGTTTTTCTCTTTAGGAGGAGGCCGTGATTGTTAAAGAAAGGGAAACTAAATTCAACCCCAGAGCTCTTACAGAGATAAAAGACCTCTTAAATGCCCTATCCGGAGAGAGCTACATAGAGACTCTCTTTATCCTCTACGAAAAGGGAGAGCTCTCTCCGAAAGAGCTGGCACAGGAGCTATCAGTTACCAACGGAAGAGCGTGCCAAATCCTGAAAAACCTGAGAGAAAGGTTCATTTTAAGGAGAAAGAAAAAAGGAAGGAAAATTACCTATGCCCTAACAGGCATAGGCAGGCAGATAACGGAATACCTGAAAGAGCTCCACAGGTTCTTCAGCCTAGAAGATACTCCGTAAACCTGTTTCCTCATCTTTCCTTTTCTCATACTCCTGCTGTTTTTCCTTTCTCTTTTCTATGTATTCATTCTGCTTCTCTTTACGCTTTTCAGCGTAAGACTCTCCGGAAGATAACATCTCTTCAACTATCTCAATATTACCACCTGTCTCCTCAAGGTATTCTCCCAAAGTTTTTCCCGTGGAGTTATAACCGTTCCTAAACTTAGTTTCCCTGAGTTCTTCTCCTTTCTGCTTTTCCTCAAGAGTAGGAGCTGATAAGCCTGTTTCCTCTTCAACCTTTTCTAATACTTCATTGGCTACTTCCTCAACAGCCTCCCTTAAATCCTCTTCCTCGTCCTTTTTCTCTTCTATCTTCTTTGTGGCATTCAAAACGTCTTTATTCCTTGCTCCGTAAATAATCTTAATTGAAAGCTCTTCTATTGCCTTTTCCTTGTCTCCGTGATATTTATCCAGCAGTTTCTCGTATTTCCCAGTCCAGTAAGCTAACCCTTCCTCATCTACATCATTCCTATCAAAAGCGTGCTTATAAAAGGTTCTCAGCCACTCTTTAAAGTCGTTGTTTCCTCCACCGTTGTTAGGGTCAGGAATAGAACTGGTTGGCCCATTTGGTTTTGAGGGGTCAACTTCCATTACCGGTGCAGATATAGAACTGGTTGGCCCATTTGGCTTTGAGGGGTCAACTTCCATTACCGGTGTAGATGGAGAATCACAAGGGAAAGGACAGCCGAAGGAGGGAGAAGAACAACTGGAAACGTCGTTAACAGGAACTCCACCGTTGTAGCTTGTTAATTGACCGTAACGGCAGTCATCTACGGCTATTGACTTATCCCTTGCATAAGCCAGAGCTCCGGACATACTGCTTACGGGCAATCTTCTCTTAACGTAAACGTTGTAGGTATAGTCCGGCAACGGGAGTTCTGTATCAACTAGGAAAGTCCTTTTCTCATCTGCACTAACAATTTCTCCCCTTACTTCCCTAGAAAGGTGGAGAGTAATTTTGTGATTGACTCCGAACCAGTAAGTAGGCTGAGCGTATAAGACTTCGTGGCTACATTGAGGAGTGCAGACCGTTTCGCACTCAGGAGTGCAGTCTTCTGCATCTTCAGGGCAGGAAGAACAAACCTCGTGGCATTCGCAACCTAAAAAGTGGGTTATAACCTTAAAACACTTGTCAATTGAGCAATCATACTGATATCCCCCGGGACACTCGGCCCATACCTCTCTTCTATCCACGTCATCGTCAAGGTCTATAACAACAGGAGAGTAGAAGAAGTAAACCACAGCTTGGTCTATGTTGTTCTCCCTCAAGTAGGGCATTACCTCTTTTTCCTCAAAGGCCCTGATTCCCTTTCCTTCTTTGTAGGCATTTATGTTTATAGAATTCCCGCAGGTCGTATCAGAGTAGTTTTCAGCAATCGTATCGTATCTTCCTCCCAAAGGAACAACCTTTTTCGTCGGGTCTCCTAAAGCATATCCCCCTCTTACCTGATGATTGAGCTCGTTGGCCTTCTTTCCTAGGTAAGAGCTATCAGAGGTATCTAATACAGGTAGAGCGTCGGCCCTATCGGTAGGCTTAGGAGCTTGAAGAGAAATCTGTCCTCCCGTTGAGTTGTAGAAGAAAACCTCTCCTTTGTTGCTTTTAGCGTTCTGCCAGCCGTAAGAGGCTAAAAAGCCTGAGAACATACCTCCCGTATAATACCAGTTTTGACCTTTGTCGTTAAAGTTGAAAGAGTATAGGAGAATACTCCCTCCTACCTTTCCTTTGAGTTCCTCATCTACTCCTTCTACGACCTGATTGAGATAACCGGCCTCTTTTTCCAGATAAGGCTTAATGTCTCCGGAAGAAAAACTGTCCCATTCGCAGAGATAGGGACTTTCAACCTCAAAAGAGCCGAAATTAATCTCTTTCCCTCCCAGTTGTTTGACTTTAAGGTCAACTTCCCAGTAGCACTTCCCGCTTTTCTTTCCCCACTTTCCGTCAACAACCGTATAGGTAGGAATGGGAACGTAGGTGGAAAATTCTCCACTTCCTAAATCTTTCTGGCCGGAGTTAGCCGGAGAGGATATTAATGCTCCTATAAATGCACTAAAAAGGAACAACAGCCTTCTCATTTTACCTCCAGCTAAAAGTTGTTAAACCAAAAGTTGTCTCTCCAACTTTCCCTTGGAGAATTCATAAATTCTTTTTTCAGTTTTATTCCTTTATTCTTAACTCTTTCCTTAACTTTTCGGACAATGTTTTCCTTAATCTTAACTATTTCCTGTCTTGCTTTAAGTTTCTCTAAATCAACTCCTTTCACTACACTCATCGTATAAGCAGAGGTAGGCTTCCAGTTCTTCAGATAGTTTCCGTATATCCTTTTAGCCATTTCGTAGCCGTCTAAAGCGTTTGTATTAAGGTCTGAACCCGAAATAAATCTGGAGTGAAGTGCCTTAGAGCCGGGGTCTTTGCTCTTTTTAGTATCCTTTCCGAAGTCGTTAAAAGCTCCGGGAGTAATTCCCTCTCCAAGGCTATACATTCCAGCTCCCCAGCCGTGCTGGAATCCACTTATAAGGTTGCTGGTAAAGAATCCTCCTGCCATTAAGTTCGTAAGCACCGTCGGAGCTCCCAGTCCTCCTGTTAAAGCCACTAGGGCTACTTGAGACACTACTACTGCAATGAAAGACCAGCCCTTTTTAGTTATCTTCTTAATCCTGTCTGAGTGAACGTAGAGGTTGTTTGCTATCCCTTGAGTAGAAAGGTAAAATCCTCCCTGAAGAGGCTCTACCGACGGAGCTCTTGCTATTTCGTAGTAGGCAACTTTTTCGTCCCAGATGTAGTCTATACACTTTTTAAAGAGTCCACACTTGTGCTTGTGCTTGTGGAAGTGGAGTCCCTCTACTGCTAGTATTCCTGCATTTGCCCCTGAAGCCTGAGAGTAGGCGATTAAAAGGTCTAGAGCTCCCTTCTTCCCTCCCCCGAAAGAAACGTTTTCAAACCAGACGTTCTTCAATCCTCCCGAATGTCCGTTTTCTCCTTTATCAAAAGGAGGCTTAGCACCGTATTTCTTATTTAAGAAGCTAGGGTCAACTATCCTTCTGCAAACAGAGTAATCGTCTAGGTTCAAAGAGGCCAAGTAGTAGCCGTCATCTGTCCTATAACCGAACTGCCCGCTTGCCTCACAGTAGTAAAGGTCGTTCACTAAAGGAGAAACTTTTACGCTGGAAGAAGAAAGTGCTTTTTTAACAGACTCAACTTCATCGGCCTTTATCCAGCCCGACTCACAGTTTATTTTTCTGGTAGAAATCCCTACCTCTGCAACTTTTCCCAGTAAAGTGCACTTTGTATTAGAATAGGAATCTGTATAGCCCTTTCCTCTGACTATCCAGTAGTGGAATAGCTTAAGGCTCTTAAAATACGGGTCGTAAATTCCTACGACTACTCCCCTGTCAAGAACTTTAGAGGAGTATCCCCCCGTTTCAAGAGCGTAAGAGGGAATCGGTAGCTGAGAAACTAAACTTGTTAAAATAAGTGCTCTAGCAGTAGTTATCCTCAGTTCCCTCCTCATAGCATTCTCCTTTCGTATAATCTCTTATAGGAAATATATAACACAAGCTTAGAGGTAGGGAAATGAGGAAAAAAGCATTTATCCTGATGACTCCTTTGATTCTCTTTTCCTGTGCAAGTGTAGAGGAATACAAATCTGTAAAAACGATAAGCTCCGTCCCTGTAAAAAAGAAAGACTACTTTGCAGTAGGTAAGGTTAATCCCTTTACAGAGCCGATGTTAAAGCTGAAAGAGAAACAGGTAGAGGTAGAGGTCGTAGAAACTCCTCTGCCCGTCGTGATGGAAGGAGTCTGCCGTCAAGCTGGGATAAACTGCGACTCTAAAAGCTGGGAGAAAATACCTCTACCTCTAACTCTAAAGTATAAAGGAAATCTCTACGACTTCTTAAAGGAGATAGAGAAAAAGTATTCCTTGAAGTTTTCCTACGACGGGAAGGTATTAAAGCTCTACGACTACGACCAGTTTGAAGTTGAAGAGGCTGTTAAGGATTTTTACTCAGAAATATACAAACAGGAGCTCCCGAAGGTAACAGCCACTTTTGTAGAGAGCAACCTAGGAGACGTATTTAAGATTCTATCCCTCAGCTCAGGCTGGAGCATACTGGCCGATTCCTCTTTCAATCCGTCAAGAGAGGAAAAGCTCTTTACCTACTCTGCAAAAGAGAAGTCCTTAAAGGAAGTTCTGGACGCAGTTGCAGACGCTTACGGTCTGAGCTACAAAGTTTTTCCGTCTGAGAAAAAGGTCGTTTTCTCAAGGTTCATAACGAAAGTTTACAGGATACCTATTCTGCCCAAAAATACAAAGTATTCCTATACAGTCTCGGTAAAGAGTGCAGACGGAAAGAGCAACGTCAAGAAAAAGGTTAAAGTAGAAGAGGAGTTCTGGAAAACGGTTGAATCCCAGATTAAGAATCTAATCTCCAAGGACGGAAAGTTCTTTATCTCTCCTGAAAGTGGAGTAGTGTCAATCACAGACAGGCCTCAAGTGGTAAAGAGGATAGATAGGGTTATGAGGAATACCATAAAAGAGGCTCTATCTGAGGTGTCTTTCAGAGTAGCTGTTTACGAGGTTGTTCTTAACAGAAATATCTCAACGGGAATAAACTGGGGAACGATTCTCCACGGAGCGAAGGTAAGGGTAAACGCTTCCGGAGGAACAAGCTACGTTCTCAACTGGGTAGGAAACGGCAGTCTCTTCGGGAATCCCTTTGAATACCTAGTTAAAGCCCTTGAAAACTACGGAAAGGTAAGAGTTCTTTACGACAACTACGTAAAGACAAAGAGCGGGGAGCAAGTCTCAATCTATCCTACCTACGATTACAGATACATTTCAAAGCTAACGGTTAACTACCTTGACAACGGACAGATAAGCGTTGAGCCTGAATTTGACTCTATGACTTTAGGAATGCAGATAAGTTTAGTTCCTAAGAGGATAAACGAAGAGGAGACGGCCTTTGACGTAGTAGTTACGAACGCCTCTTTAGTAAGCGAAGAGCAATATACCTTTGGAGACAGCTCCTTTACCAATCCAAAACTGGTAAGCAACAACAAGGTTTCCTTCTCCTCTATACTGAAAAGGGGACAGCTTGAGGTATTAACAGGCTGGAAAGGATACAGGATAGAGGACAACAACACAGGAGTTCCTCTTATCTCAGAAATTCCGGGAGTAGGACTGGCCTTTAAAGGGAAAAACAGAAAAGCCTCTATCAGCGAATTTGTAGTGGCCATTTACGTTTATTAGGGAGGAATAGGTGTTCTTTCTCCTTGAGATACTGGTAGGAGTTATGGTTATACTGGGAATTGGAGCGACTATGCTCCAGTTTTCAAATACACTCTGGCACAACTACCAAGTTTACAAGACCCACGTAAAACTTAAAAACCTCAAAACGGCCCTTGAAGAGTTTTACAAAGACAACGCTATGGCTGTTAACTCCCACCTTCTTCCCGACGAAAACGTGAGCACCAGTAAAGGTTCGGTAGTTTCGGGAGTAATCCCTCTTCCCGACGGGAGGGAACTGAAGAGCTACCTAGGAGAAAAGCCCATCAGCATAGAGAATACCTCTTTAAAGGGACTCCTCTACTTTAGGTCTCCCAAGGAGATAGTTGACTGGAACGAAGCTCCCTTCAGGATTTACGTAACTCCCTTGCAGGAGGATTCAGAGGGAAGGTTTGCGTATAGGGACATCTACCTCATAAACGCTAAAGGAAGAACAGCTCAAATAGCCTCTTATCCTGAGTGCTCTCCTACCGGTTCGGGCTACTACAAGTGCACTTTCCATTGTGCTCCAGATGAAGAGTGCATAAAGATTGACGGCTACAAGATAACCTACTCCCTCTACGACCAGACCTATAAGGCCTTGGCCAAAACGGCCTCAAGGATTCAGACCTACGCCCAACAGCTCTACGCTCAAGACCCTCAAAAGGACATTTTAAGGTATTACCTTTCCCACGAGAGCTCCAACAACAAGAACGACCTTACCTGTTCTCCCGGAGAAGTTGACTGCTACTACTCCCACTTATCGGAGATAAGAAATTCCTCTCTATACAATCAGGTAGGAGAGTTTGTAGAGAGGTTCAACGGATACGAGGTTAACTGGAGTGAGCCTTCTGGAAGCCGTTTAGCATACGCCTCATCAATTCCGTTTATCACTCTAAAGGAAACTCCTTTCCACTCAAGACTTTACTACGACAACTCCTCTAACTTGGTAAGGACTCCTGAGACCGTTCCGAACTACGCCGGATATACAATGCTTTTATTCACTCCGATAGACGATTCCCACGGTATTAAATACTACTTAGGGCAGTAAGGAGGGCATTATGGAAGAGAAAAAGAAACCGGAAGAGCTTGAAAACCTAGAGCTGGACAACATTCAGATAATAGAAAATGTAGAGGTAGAGGGCTCGGAAGTAGAGGAAGAGAAAGAGGAGGTAGTTCAGGAAGAGAAACTCCCAATAGAGGGAATAGAGGGAGAGGAAGGAATAGCTCCATTAGAGATAGAACCGGAAGAGGATAAGGAAGAGGATAAGGAAGAAAGTAGAGAAGAGGAAACAGCAGAGAAAGAAGAGGAAAAGCTGGAAGTTCAGCCTGAGATTGAAGGCGATTTTAAGGCCGAATTAGAGCCTGAAAAAGTAGAAGAAAAGGAAGAAACGACTCCTTTTCTTTTAGAGGAAGAGGAAAAGGAAAACAAGGAAAACACTTCCCAAACTCCTCAAAAAACTCAGCAGGAAGTTAAGAAAGAGGAAGAGAAAGGCAAAGAGACACCTTGGAGAGAGTTTTTCAGTAGATACCGTCGGGTTTTACTGCCTACGCTGGGACTAACCGGATTAGTCCTTTTCGGCGTAGTAGCAGGAGAAGTTTACTTAAAGTTTAGGGAAAATCCTGAAGAGACATCTCAGCCCTACCAGCCTCAAAAAAGGCCTGCGTTTGTTCAAAACAGAACGCCTCAACCTGCAAAACCTGTAAGGCCACAGGCTCAACAACCTGCAAGAGTTCCTCAACAAAAAGTCTCTCCGATAACTACTCAACAAAAAGTTCCTCAAAACAGGCCTATAAGCAAAGAGGCTGAAAAACTTGCTTTAAGTTCGCTCAAACCACAGGTTTCCCAAACTCCAGTTCAGAAAAAGGCCCAGCGAAAGCTGAAATTACAGAAACAGGTTGAGCAAAAAGGCAAGGGACAAAAAGAGGCAAAAGTTCAGACACCTGTTAGTCTGGTAGTAGGACTTGACGAAAACCTAGCTCTTTTAAAGAAAGACCTTGAGCTTACCAAGTTAAAGGTTAAAAAGAAAGAAGCTGAGCTCAAACTGTTAGAACTCAAAAGCAAAGAAAGGGAGTTAAAGGGAGAACTCTCTCCCCCTTCAATGCCGAACAGCTCAGGTTCAGGGAGAATTCCCCCTGAAGTTCAGAGCGAGCTGGAAAACCTAAAGGTAGAGGTAGGAGAGCTCAAGAGGTTAGTTAGAGATAGGAGAGAGAGAGTTAAACCTCAAGTTCAGAGAGCAAGCGTTCAATTTCCTAAAATGAAAGTAGTTGCAGTTTCCTGCTCATCTGCAAAATGTATAGGTCTGCTAAAAATAGGAGACCAGCTCTTACAGGTAGAGGAGGGACAAAGGATAGGGAAACTTGAGATTCTGGAGATTTCTCCTTCTGGGATTATGGTCTCCTTTATGGGAGCGGCAAAACTCATTCCTCTCCTTCCCAACCAGTAGGAGGAAAGAATGATTTACTTCCTGCTAGCAGACGATAAGAGGATTCTAAGGGACGATAAAGTTTTAGGAACAACGATTTTACTTGTTGCCAAGAGGGAAATAACCGGAGACATTGACAAGGAAGATATAGCCATACTTCCCACAGACGAGTTCTTTTACGGAGTTTACGACCTAAAGGACATAATAAAGCCTAAAGAGGCATACATCTTTCAGGACGAAGAGGAGGCCCTTTTCAGGATTGAGACGGGAGAAAAGAGCTATCCTAGATTCCAGACTCTAAAACCGGAAGAGCTCCCTCCGGACGTCAAGATAATAAACAGAATAGAGCTTGCCGACAGGATAACAAAGGCCTCTGAAGATAAAAAAGTAAAGGAAATCTTATCAGAAGAGGGCTATCCCCTGTGCTATCCCAAAAGAGAGCTCCTTAAAGGGATAGCAGTCTTTATAGTTCTCCTTTTAATAGGAAAAGGATTTGCCCATTTCTTTGAGGGAAAAATCCAGAATTATACTCTGCAAACATCTGAAATAACGAAAAAGGAAAAGAAACTGGACAAACTCTACGAAAAGTATAAAAACCAGCTCTACATCTTAAAAGAGGGAAAGGCTGAAAAGGGAATAGAGTTCATTAACAAAGCTAAAAAACTTCCCTTGAGTTCGGTAAAACACCTTTCCTATTCGGGAAGGTGGATTCTGAACGGAGAAGTTCCCTACTGGAAGGTAGAAGAGCTTAAAAAAATCTGCAAGAAAGAAAAGCTCTCCTGTCAAGTAAAGTATAAAATGGGAGGATACTTTGATGTCATCGTTTCTAAATAAGCTCAAGACGAGTTTTGAGGCGAACAACAAGGTATTTTCCCTGAAAGAGCCTCTGTTTCTCCTTTCCCGTTCTTTCAAAGGATTTTCAGGGATATTCCTAATCGGTTTCTTTTTCGGCCTGACACACGTATTTCCGGCGATAGAGAAATTCAACGAATACAAACAGGCAAAAGAGGCCTACGAGCTTGCAGTAGATAACTTTACAAGGAAGAAAAACCTGCTTTTGAGCTCCCTAGAAAAGATAAAGAAAGCTCCCCCTCTTCCCTTTTACTCTCCGATGGGATTCTACAAGGAAATTTACGCACTTACTCAGATATTAGGCATAGAAGTCAGCAGGTTCTCTTTCAAGAAAACGACCTTTACCTTAAAGAGCTTAAAATATCCGGCAAGGGAAATATTTTTAAAAGGGAGAGTTTACGACGACAAAACCCTTGAAGAGTTCCTTAAATACACGAACAAGGGCTGGAAGAGTCTGGAGTATCTAAAAGTCTCTTCAGGTAGCATAACGGCCAAAATAGTAGGTGCAGTTAAGGAGGAAAAATGGAAATCTTCCTTGCCGAAAAGGTTCTGAAAAAGCTCCTATCAGGAAAAGAAGGCAAACTGGACTTTAAGAAATACTCCCTGTTAAGGAGCATTCTCCACTCATATCAGGGAGATTACGCAGTTCTGTTTAATATGTTCTTTCCGGCCGAGACAGTAGCAAGGAAAATAGCTGAAACGCTCAAAATCCAGTATTTCAGCTACGAAACGCTGAAAACTTTTTTTCAAAAGAACAACATCAACATTAGAAAACTGAACATACTTCCCGGAGTGATTTTCCTAAAAGCCAAAAATCCCGAAACGAACGACTACTTCTTTATCGCCTTTTCCTACTACTTCTCAAACAGGAGAGTAGAAAATACCATAGCAACAAGGCTGGGAGAGACTGTTAAGGCAATAAAACACTACAAAATCTCAGTTGACACCTACAAGAAGATTTACACAGAAAGCAGACTCTTAACAGGAGAAGAGTTTAAAAATTGGTATTTTGAGAAGAAGAAAACCAACAGCGAAGAAATTTTGGAAGAGTTCTACACAGGGCTCATCAAACAGGCGGCATACAGGAATTCCTCAGACGTTCACATAGAAACGGCCGGAGATTTAGCGATAATCAGGTTCAGAACGGCCGGAGCTCTAGAGCCTTATCTGGTCTTAAACGATAGGACTGTCCAAAACTTGGTAGAAAAGTATTTACCCAGCAGGACTAACCTATCTTCCGGACTCTCTCCCAACGCCCCGAGAATTGAGGACGCAAGGGACGTAGTTGAGCTTGAAAGTGGAGAAAAGGTTAACCTCCGTCTAGCCTTTGCACCCGTTATGACTCCACAGGGAGTTAATTACAGGCTGGTAATAAGACTTTTGAGAATGAACACCTCTTTAATGAGTGGACTTGACTCTTTAGGACTTACAGAGGTTGAGCTAGACCTTTTAAAGAGTGCTCTTAGAGCCTCTAACGGAATAATCCTAACTTCAGGGCCGACATCTTCAGGTAAGTCAACTACCCTCTACGGACTCCTCTTAAACGTTGACTGGGACAGAAAGGTTATTACCATTGAAGACCCTGTGGAATTCTCAAACCCATATCTTTGGACTCAGCACCAGATTAGTAAGGCACACTCCCTTGACTTTAGAGCTTTCTTAAGGATAGTTCTGAGGGAAGACCCGGACGTAGTTCTGGTAGGAGAGATTAGAGACCCTGAAACGGCCAAGGCTATGGTAGAGATGGCCAACACGGGACACTTAACTTTCTCCACAATCCACGCAAACAACAGCGTTGACGTAGTTAAGAGGCTTACAGACCTCGGACTTCCCTTAAAAGAGGTAGTTGAATACGGACTTATCTTTATGGCTCAAAGGCTCTTAAGGAAGTCCTGTCCCCATTGCAGGTATGAAGGAGAGCTCTCAAAGGCTGAAGCTGAAATCCTAGGCCTTGAAGAGGGAATGAAGGTATTAAGGAATAGAGGTTGCGAAAAGTGTGGAGGAACGGGAACGCTGAGGGACAGAGTTTTAGTTCTGGAAATACTCCCTGTTATGAAGGAAGATGTTAAGGAGATGCTCTTGCAGGGAAAGGGATACAGGGAGGTATATAGAACTCTAGAGCCTATGGGATACAAGTCTATGGTAAAGAAGGCTTTAGAGCTTAACAGAAAGGGAATAGTGTCGGTTGAGGAAATCCTTGACAAGATGAGAGGTTAAAGTTGAAGAGGAAGGAGAAAAGATACCTAGTTGACTTCCTTGAGGCCCTCATAAGCGGAATAGAAAACCAGATAGACACAAGAACGGCCCTAGAACTCTCCCTTGCCTCTGTCCCTAAAGGATTCAGGAAAAAGGTAGAGGCCGTTTTGAAGGCTTACAGAACCGGTAGAAGTCTTTACGACTCCTTTATCCTTGCAGGATTTCCCAAGGAATACTTTTTTCCCCTAAAGGCCTTTGAGCAGGAAGGAAACATAGGAGAGGGATTAAAGGCCGTTAAGGAGTTAGTAGAAACCGACGTTAAGCTGGAGAACAACTTCTACAAGATTGACTTAGAGATTCTTTTCCTCTTTATCGTTATCATTGCTGGAGTTTTGTTCATTACGGGATACTACTTTCCTACTTTAGGAAACCTTTTCAGCAATGCAGTTGACGACCCGAGAAAGCTATCGGGAATAGCGACTAAACTTATTACCTTCAAAGGTTTAACAGTCAAAAAGGTATTAAGGAATCCTCTTTACATATTTTTTGTCGTTATTACCTTAACACTCTGGAAAACAAGAACTTACAGGCTCTTTCTTAAAATCTTTCCCCAGTATAGGAGGTTAACTAAACTGGTTGACAAGTCCTCTATCGCCCTTGCCTTTTCTCTCTCAAAAAACTATGCCCAGACTACTTATACCTTGGCTGAAAGTTTCGGAGAGAAGTATTCCTTTAAAGAGATTGCTAAAAAGTTCAGGCTCGGTGCAGGATTTGAGGCTTTTGAGAACTCAGACCTATTTGACAACGAAGAGGAAAAGAGGCTCTTTATTTTAGCCGGAAACAACGACTTTCCGGCTATTTTCAGGTATCTGAAAAAGAGGTATGAAACAGAAAGGGACAAGGCCTTTCAAAGCCTTGCCACTATCTTACAGATAGCAATATTTATAACCGTTTTAGGCCTCATTATCGGCGTAGTAGTGTTCGCTGTTGCTCCGATGAGCCAGCTCATACAGGCAGTAGGAGGCTAAAGAGCTCCGAAAGGAGGAAAATCGCAACAAAAAGAGCTAAAGCGTGCTTAAAAGACCTATGAGCACTCAGCCCGTTGCTCATAGTTAAGGCTAGGTAGGCATCTGCAAAGAGGAAACAGTAGAGGAACGGAGCTAAGGTAGTTAACAGGATTAGGAGAATCCAGAAAAGGCCTAAAGAGGCGTGGCTCTGGAAAAAGGCTACGTTAGCAAGGAATACCTTAACCTCTAAAAGCTGAAAGAGAGACATTAAGAGGAAGAGGTAAAGGCCTGCAAAAAACCTTTGACGGTATCCCAACCAGTAGTAGCCGAATATTCCAGCTCCCCAGTTAGCCTGATAAGGTTTTCCTTTACGGAGGAGGTTTTTAAACCTTGCTCTGTATATCTCTCTCTTTTCCTCTTCCATAGGGAGCTCTTTCTCAACCAGTTCTTCAAGAGCCTTTTTGACCTCTTCCCAGTTAAACGCTCTCCAGATGTTTTTTACCTCTACTGAGAACCTATCTAACAGTCTTTTCATTTATGCTTACCTCCAACTGCACTCCCTCTTTGGCTTCTTTATCAGCCAAGGAAGTTAAAAGATTTTTTCCATTGTGGAAGAAATCAACCAAACCGAAAAAGACCTCTTCCTCTACTCCCCAGAGTTCTACCTTGTAGGTAAAGCCTTTCCTCTTGAAAAAGACTACTTTCCTCTCCCTCAGTTTCTCCTCAAGCTCTTCCTTGTAGGGAAAGAACACTTTATCGGGCCACTTAATATCCCTTCCCTCTACCTCTCCTGCTTTGAGGGAAAAGTAAGTTCCCTCTTTGAGGATTTTGTCGGCTGTATAAAGGTCTGAATAGGGAATCTTTATCCCTTTACTCTTTTCAAGGTAGGCAACTAAGTGCCTCTTCCTAACTATTTTGGGACAGAAAACAGCTCTTCCCCACAGGGAAAGAAGAGCCTCCGTTCCTTTTCTTAACTTCTCAAAGAAAAACTCCCTCACTAAAGGAGGCTCTGAATCAAGCGAAAAAAGTGCAGAAGCTAAGGAAACCGTAAAAGTAGAGGCACTACCGTCCATAAAGACTATTCCTTCTTCCTCACTACCCACTAAAGGTTCGCTCAAAAGGGAAGCTCCTTTAAAAGCAGAGCTCTCTCCCTGAGAGGGAGAGAAAATCCCCCAGCCTTTTTTCTCCTTTCTCTTCCCTACCTTTGCTACCACAACTATTCCTAAACTTCCCTTTTCTCCATCTACTACGGCTCTTCCTCCGTCTATCCCCCACACATCACAGTCAAGCTCTGAAACGTCCGTAAAAGAAAAAGCCGGGAGATTAATCTCTCCCAGCTCCTCTATCTCTTTCTCTGTTTCTCCTAAATCCACCTTAAAGGGAACTTCTTTCATCTCCATCTTCTTTTCCCTACCACCTAAAGGCTACTCCTAACGCAAAGCCTTTTTCGTATTCCTTTTTCTCCTCGTCTCTATAAGGCTTTCCTCCTACTTCTACTTCATTTTGGTCTATGTGGGTGTATCTATATGAAAACTCTCCCCACAGGGAAACTCTCTCTGTTAAATCGTATCCAGCCGTTAGCTCTACTCCCCATCTGTAAGTGTCTCCTAAATCGTCAACATCATCTATTCCGTATTTCTCGTTTTCAACGTGGAGTTTCTTCTTAAGAGCCTTTGCGTAGTAAGGGTGGAGCTCACTCCAGAATTTACCTTTCTGAACTTTTACTCTTAACCCTCCTCCAAGGCCATACCAAGCCGTTTTGTATTCCGTCCCTCCGTCAAAATCCCTGTCCTGATAGTTTGCCACAAACTCAACTGCTGGAATTACTCTTACCTTTACCTCCTCTCCTAAATCAAACCTCGGTCCTACATATAAATCCATATCAAAGAGAAGATGGTCGTCGTCCTTGGTAATTCCTTCGTCGTATTTATCAAAGTCAATCTCTCCCTTTAAGAGCTCTACCTTTAACCCAGAGGCTATCGGAAGTCCCAAGAAACTATCAGACTCGTTTGAAATCTCCACTCCCTTTAACCACCCGTCTATTTTTGCTACCTCTCCTCCATCGTAATACTTTTCCGTATATTTTTCTACTTTGGGAGCTATCTTCAGCTCTCCTGCCTGAGCCGTTCCCCCTAAAACCAGTCCCACTAAACCTGCAATCAGGGCTTTTCTCATCTTTCTCCTCCTCTTTCTTAGTTTCTACCCCTTAAAATAAGAAAATTGGGCTCAGAGTCAAGTAGTTGGGCTCTATTTTTGCGATTAAGACCTTAGTATCGGTTTGAAGCGTTTGTATTGGGAGTTAAACCAAAGAAAAAATAAAAAGGCCCGAAAAGGGCCTTTGTGGTATTACGGTTAGGAATAGGAGTTTAGTAAGTGTATTGGAAGAAAGTGTAGTAAACGTCAACCGGAGTGTTAGGACTTCCGGTTATAGTTGATAGGTAAACGACGCAGGGCTTAGCGTTTCCGTTTACGACATCGGAAATAACTGAAGTTGTGCACTCTGACACTCTTTTATCTCCGTTGTATTTCCTTGAGATGTCAAGTGCATATTGAATCGGAACGCTCTTTGCAACGATGTAATACTGTGCAGTTTGTCCTAAAGAGTTGGCCGCTCCGGTAGTAAAATCAACGTCAATAGTGCAACCTGAAAAGGGACACTTGGGAATTGACTTAAGGTAAGGACCTTTCCACCTCGGAGCAATTGAGGCCGGAACGGAATTCCTGTAAAGGAGTCCGTCTGGGAAAGGATAGAGAGAACCGTCTGGAAGAGTCATTCCTGCAAAGAATCCCGTGTCCTGATAAGAGGCCACCTGAGCCATTCTAACGTTGGAGAAAGCAGAAGTAAGTTTAGCAACCTTTGATGTTCCGAGGAGCTTGGCAATTCCTCCATTTCTTAGCATAGCGGCTCCTATTCCCACAAGAGCCACTATAGCCACCAAAACCATTGTTATAGTGGCCACACCAATACCTCTCCTTACGAGCCTCCTCTCTTTCCTCATCTATACCTCCTTAAAAAGTTTTTTTCTGTCTTTGAAAGTCTGTTATTATCGCCTCAGCAGGACTGTTAACGTAAGGAATGTTCCTCTCTATCACGTTCCTCTCATCTTCGTAGAGGAAAACTTTTATCTTGTCTAAAGTAGATACAAAACAGCCTTTAGGCAACGGACGGTAAAGGGTGTCTGATGAGTAGTAGAAAGTAGCATCGGGAAAACCTTTTAAGACAACTCTTGCAGTAAATCCTCTGCCGAAAACCTTTTTTATAATCCTGATTATGTATTCGGTGTAAATCGGAAGTGAGGAGTAGCTCCCTGCCTGAATCCCTACTACTCCCTGCGGGCTCAAAAGAGCCTTAACCTCCCTCAAGTGCTCTTCAGAATAGAGCCTCTCTACTTGATGGCCCTTAACGGGAGGAACGTCGGGGTAGTCAAGGACTATAAGGTCAAACTTCTTTCCCTCCCTTGATAGCTCCCTTACCTTTTTATAGGCGTCTCCTATTATTACCTTTACCTTCGGGTTGTGGAGAGAGTCTTTATTGAGCCTCCTCATATTCACGTCCCACAGGGCAAGGGAGACTACTTCAGGAGAGATGTCCACTAAAGTTATGCTCTTTACAAAAGGGAGCTCTAAAAGATTCCTTGCTCCCAGTCCGTCCCCTCCTCCGAGGATTAAGACGTCTATCATCTCTTTTTTGACCATACAGGCCGGGACGGTAAAGAGAGCTTCGTGATAACGCCTTTCAGAGCCCTCTCTAAACTGAACGCCGTCGTCTATGAGGAAGATAAGCTCTCCGTCCTTGTCTCTAAGGAGCTTAAGCTCTCCCGTTGGGGTGTCCCAGTAGGCAAGAAGTTCAACTTCAACCATACTCTCCTCTTTCTTTAGAATTTACCAAATTACTTTTCCCCTTTTCAGCATCGGCCGTATTTTTCCTTTAAAGTCTTTGCTAGCTTTTCTTTTTTACATTCTCCCTTTTCAATCTCCCACTTCTTCTTCCACCACTTTTGGAGAAAGGAATGCCTAACGTCGCTCTCTAAGATGGGAAACTGAGAGGAGATGAGCTTGGCAAAAATGTAGGTAAGAGCCACAAACAGCCCTTGCCTTAGAGGTAAAGGTAGAGGTAAGGAAAAGGAAAGAAGGAAAGATAAAACTACCGAAACTGCAAGGATTATGAGACCTTTCTTTGTTAGGAAGAAGTATTTAAACGGATAGCTCCTCTTTGCCTGCAAGGAATAGAGCTCCTTTTCCAACTCCCTCTCCCTTACATCTTACTTATGATGCTTGTAGCTCCCTTGTATAGAGCAAGGAAGAAGATTAAAATAGCTCCGTTTACTACTACTCCTAACGCTACGTATCCAGCTAAGGTAGCAACAGAGGTTTGCCCCATTTCCCTCTTCCTGTTGTATTGGCTGATGATGTGCATAGTGCTCATTCCCATCAAAACCAACGCCGCTCCCATTAGAATTGCTCCGATGACCTTATCGGATATGTCCTTTAAAGTGGAGTGGGCCACCTCTGAAGTATCCTTGGCAAACCTCTTTACACCGTCAAACTTAAAAGGGTCCTCGGAAGGGTCCTCGGCAAAAGACGGCAGGGAGCTTAAAAACAACGCAGTCAAAACTGAAGATATATAGAGGGTTGCGTCCTCTATCCTCTTTTTTACTCCCATCTTTACTCCTCCTTACAAAAAGTTCTCTCTTTAAAATTTACCAAATTACCTTTCTCTTTTGAGGGAGCTTACAGATACATATCGGATAGAAAGCCTTTTTACTATTATCCCGAAAGGATTTTTCTGGTAATACTCGGCCGTTTTAACAGGGTTAACCTCCCCTGATACTTCATAGACGATAGTTCCTCTTCCCTCTTTCAGTTTTCCCGAAGCGTCGTAGTAAGTAGCAACCACAGGGATAACCACTTTTGCACTAAAACCGTTCCTGCCTACTTTCCTGAAGTATTCAACCTTAACTCCGTTTACAGGGTAGATTATGTCGGGCAGGTCTCCTTCCTTGGCAAGCTCGTAGAGATACTTGAGATAGAGGTAAAAGGTTTTTAAGGAATCCTTATCGTCCTTTACAAAGTAGTTCCAGAGATTGTTAACGTCTTGGCTTTTAGTTATCAGAGCCGATAAAAACTCCTTGTAGTTGTTTTCGTTAACCCTTATAAAGTTTCCGTAAGTGTCGTAAAAGGAATACCTTGAGAGAATAAAGTCGTTAACCAGCATATTCTTTACTGCTCCTTGAAGGAAGGAGTTTCCGATTTTTGTCTTTTCAAGGGCAACTATCCGGTTATCCTGAGTTACAAATATCCCGTATTTTGAGAGCTTATCCACTACCGATAAGAGCTCCTGCGTCTTTTTGGACTCCGTGTAGTAAACAAAGTAGGTAAAACTTGCCAGCACCAAAAGAACAGCAAAGGAAACGCTGAAGAAGATAAAAGCATACCTTCCGAACCATATCTCAAACTTTTCAAAGGCTGAAAGTTTGCCGTCTATGTTTTTAAGAGCCATTACCTCTCCCTGCAAAGTCCGGTTTTCTTACAGAAAACCTCTTTTTGTTCCTTTCCGGAGAAAACTGCATAGCAACGGTCGTTCTCAACCTCTATTCCCACTCCGTAAGAGCTCACTACCTCAAGTTTCTTACAGGAAATTTCAGCTCTTACCTCTCCCTGAATCTCCCTTGTAGGAGGAGTGTAAGGTAGAGCCTGAACGGGAAGAGTTATGCCTTGAGGCTCTTCTTTCCTTTTAACCTCTTCCGGGAGAGGGAAGTCTCCCTTTAAAACATCTTCAGGAGTCCTAACATCTTCTACCTGAGAGGGAACTAGATAGTAGTAAACTCTCTTGCCTTTTGAGAGCTTGTAAATCCTCGGAGCTGAAACTTTCAGGTCGCTTGAAAGGTATTTGTCAAGCTCTAAAAGGTAAAACCTCTTACCTGCTAAGGTATTAGAAGAGAGGGCCTCTTTAAACTCTTCAAGGGCTTTTTCTCTTCCCTCTTTTAAACCTCTGTTAACTCCCTCTTTAAAGCCCTTTACGTAGCCTATCTTGTAAGGAGTGGAACGGAAGTTTTCAATTTTAGGAAGAGGAACTGAGATGTCCTTTGGAGGAGAAGGAATGTAGGGAGCAGGAACCCAGAGGAGGGAGAGCTTTTCTACTGCATCGGGAGTTATTTCCTGCCCGCCGGTTTCTAAAACTCCAACTCCGGAATTTTCCCCCGTTCTGTAAATCTTAGGATAGGAGATTATCCCTCTGCTTACTGCATACTTTCCGACTTCGTAGGCTAAAACGTCCCTCTTCCAGAGCTCAAGGTAGAGCTTTATCAGATTCTTCTCGTATTCGTAGGCCCTTTTATAGGCCTCTTTATATCCTTCTGAATAACCTTTCTTGTAGCCCGACTCTTCGGCCTTAACTACCAAAGAAGTATTGACCTGTTTAGCCCCGCCGCAGGAGGATAGGAAAACTCCTATGAGAGTGCTTAAAACTAAAATCCTCTTCCTCATTTCTCCCTTACCTCTCCTTTAAATACGAGGGTCTTAGGCTCTACGACGTATATTGTAGGAATGGTCTGATATTTGCCGACTAGGATTTTCTCCACTACCTTAGCCATTCCGTCAACTGCACCTAAAACGGCTGAGATTAGAGGATAGTTGGGAGGTATGCTCTTTTCCTGAACAACCGTTCCTCCGTCAACGGTATAAGTCGTTGTGTCCTTGTTCTGTGCGTATTCCTTGTAGGCCTCAAAGCCTGAATGGAATCCCGAAACAGCTCCGGCTGTTAAAATCCTCTTCAAAAACTGCCTGTTAACCTTATCTGCAACGTTTAAAGAGCCTTCCTTTGTTAGGAGAATTCCCTTTACAACCTCAAAGTTTTTCTCTCCTATCTTCAGGCTTTTAGGAACGGCTATGAGATTCCCCGTGTTAGGCTCTACCGTTAAAAGTGCCTCAATCTGTCCCGTTTTAGTCCCGAAAACGCAGGAAAGGTTAACATACCTCTTTAAGGACTTTACCTCTATCCTCTCCGGCAGGTAGCACTCTCCCTCTAAGAAAAAGAGGTTTTTCCCTTTAGCCTTTTGGGTGGGGAAACCTTCCCTCTTTTCGGGAGCTTTCCCCTTTTTCTTTATCAGAGAGATTCTTTCAATTCCTGCTTCGGCCGGAGTCCAGTCTTTTGAGAGCATCTCTTTTATGATTGCTGAGTGGTTAGGGAGTCTCTCCTTTACCTCTACTTTCAGCCTGTTGGGAGTCTTGAACATCTGATAACCGGCCGTCGTGTTAAACCTCTCTATGCCCTTTTCTTCCGGAGGAGTAGGAGGTGAGATAGGTTCTTCCACTTTTGCAAAGGAAGTTCCGAAAAGGGATAGAGCCAAAAGCAAAGCGTAAGAAAACCTCATCTTTCTCCCCTGCTTGAAAGTAGTTTTTCAAGGTATCTCTTCTGGAGTTCGTCGTAGTCGGGCTTTTTAACCGGAAGAGGCTTTTCTACCTCTTTTACCTGAGACTGGTAATACAAATACTGCTTAAACCCGTTATCCTTTAACCTCTCCACGAAGAGGTAGAGGTTGTTTACAAACTTTTCCACTTCCCTTTTAACCTCTCCGTTAGGAAGAGCTCCTGCATCGGCCTGAAAGGGAATTCCTGCTATAAGAACAAAAAAGAAAAACCTCCTCATCTTTCCTCCCTTATTAGGATTTTACCAAAGGAACTCAAACTGAATTTGCTTTTCTACGAAATACCCCTGAAAGAGAGCATTTTCGGGAGAAATGTAAAGGAGCTCGCAAAACTCTTCCTCAGTCTCCACCTTTTCAAAAATAATGATTCTTCCCTGTAAAGAGATAAAGTCAATGAAATCAGCCAGTAGTTTTCTCCCCCCTTTCGTCTTTAAAAAACCCAAGAATATCACTCTGTCTAACTTGATGTATTTAAAAAGAGGATTGCTTAAAGCTCCGAGGAGGACTTTTAAAGAAGCCCAGCCGGTTCCGTAATCGTCCAAGGCATAGAAAACGCCTAAGTCCGGGACTTTAAGAGGGTCAAACGGCTCAGTTTCCAAAACCTCTACAACAAGGTCCAGCTTACGGGATAGGGACTTAATTAAGGCCTGTATCTCTTTGTCTTTAAGGGAAGAAAAGGGAAGGTTTACAAAAACTTTCGTATCCCAGCCTCTAAAGAGAGGGACAATCTCGTTCAGAATTGCCTTTAAAGAGCCTTTATCGTCTCCGTTCTTCCCCAGCTCAGTTAAAATTTCAAAACCGTAAAGGGAAAAGTTCCTGTCCACAATCGGTTCTTTCTTTATCATTCTCTTACCTATTTGCCTTTGAGGAGTTTTTCAGCCTCTTCCCTTATTACTTCAAGAGTGTCCATAACTCCTCTTGCATAGTAGAGAAATTCAACAGGATAATCAACCTTTAAGACTTCATACTTTCCGTTTACTTCCCTGTTTAGAGCAAGGTAAAACTCTTTCTTATCCAGAGCTCTTACTACTTCGGGAGAGCTTAAAGGAATTCCGAGATGGATTCCGTTTACAGTTAAGATGAGGTTAGGGCCTGCTGTGTGAGTGTAGGCAAGCCCGAAACCGAAACTCTCTACACCCTCCTTTACTCTCTCCCAGTCAACATTCTCAAGGAAGAAAATGAGCTCCCCAGTATCTAAAACAGACGGACTGATGAGCTCTTCCAGATTAAAGGCTTTTAGGCTTTTCACTTTTTCCCTCCTCCTTAATGGCATTGAGAGTATCTTTGAGCTCCTCATCTTCAGGGAAGAGTTCAGATAAGAAAGAATAGGCAACTTTCCCCGACTCTAAAGAATCTGAATCCCTTAGAATCTGTGCTACCACTTTCCCGAACATCTAGACCTCCTTTTTTTGTTTTTTTAAAGACCGAAAAACTCTTCTATTTCGTTTTCTACCGTAAAAGCCGTTCCTAAAGGAGATAGCTCAAAAGAGGGCTTTTTCTCCGAAACAGGGAGATTTCCCTCTAAAACGGCCTTTGAAAACTCAACGGCCTCAAAACTCTTCCTTGCTCTGTGAAAAGAGGAAGAGGGATAGAGTTTACCTTTTATCTCCCTCAAATACGTTCCAAAGAGGAAAACCTCGCTTGAAAACCTCTCAACTGAAAAGAGCCTTGAGTAGAGCTGAACGGCCGTTGAGAGGTTTCCGGTAGGAAGAGTTATTACCATCAAGTCCATAAAGGAAAGGTCAACTCCACGGGCAATGGCCTCGTCGGTTGACGCTCCCACAACCGTTCTACCTCTACCTCTTTCTCTCTTTAAGACCTCTGAAAACTCGGAAGTAGATGAGCAGACCACTATCTCCCTTCCCAGCTTTTTTGAGCTCTCTACTATGAATTTATCAAATGGCGTTCCCGTTTTCCTCCAGACAAAGAGAGTATCCTCTTTAGAGTTTACCATTGAGTCTATGAGGTAAAAGGCGTTCGGAGCTATCATTGAGCCTGTTAGGATAAAACTTTTCCCCTCTTTAGAGCTCTGGACTACCTTTTGGTAGAGGTAGAGGTTGGAAAAGGAATCAACTATCAAAGAGGCTTTAGAGAAGTAGGGAGTGTAGGTAAGGGTTGCTGAGAAAGGCCAGCCGGGTCTTTTAAACCTGAGCTTTTCGTAAGGCTTTTTAGGTAGGTAAGAGATAACCTCTTCGTAAAAGGGAAAAAGGACTTCTTTTATTTCTTCCGGCGGCTCTTTCCCTTTAAAGAGCCAGCTGTAAAAGTAATCGGTTAGCCCGTCTTTAGAGGTAGAGGTTCTCCTTCTAAAACGGGGATTTTCGCTCTCAAGTTTTTTAATCCTCTTTACGATAGCTCCGAACTCCCTTGACTGGAATACCTCTGTGCAGGAAGAATACCTCTCAAGGGCCGTATCAACGGCCTTCCTGAGAGGATAGGAAGAGGGAGAGAAGAACTCCTCCCTGCTTTCTTTCCCTGTAAGGGAAAGGGTTTTCTGTGCATTTTCAACGTCAAAAGTGAGGTTTTCCTTTACTCCCGAAAGGGTTTCCCTTGAAGCTAAGGAAAAGTAAGAGGGAGCTAGGCTGTGGGCAAAAGCTATCGGGTTAAAAGTTCCTACCTCTCTCTTTACTGCTACTCCCTCTTTTGAGAGAACCTCTAAGGGTTCGTATCCATCTTCAAGCCTTTTAAGGACTCTCTTAACTACATCTTCAGGTTTTATTCTCCTTTCAATGTCAAAGGCACTAGATTCCTTTACCTGCCTCCAGAATGCGTAATCCTCCTCATCAAAGGAAGATGGGGAGAAGTCTTTTCCCTTACCGTAAAGGGATAGGGCAAAGGAAACTGCAAGGCCGAGGGAGTTAGAGGCTACCGAAAAGACTCCGAGCTCCTTTTCAGCCTCTAAGTAGGCCTCTTTCGTGTAAGTGTAGCTCTTTCCCTTTAAGAGACAGCTGAGGGCTACTGCGTTTTCAGGCTTTCCTGAAGTAAAAGTTCCTGTTAGGAAAACTCTCCTTTTGGACTTTTTAGAAAGCTCTGCAAGGCCTCTAACGTAGGAGCTCTCTATCCCTGCAAACTGGTCGGCCTCATCAAGCAGAACAACTCCAAAGGGACAGGGCTCAGAGAGCCAGTTTACGTTCTTAACCTCACTTGAAAGGAAGAAGTTAAAGAGCCTTGAAGAGGGACAGAAAACAAACCTCTCCTTTCCCTCGTAAACCTTAACAGGGAAAACCTGAGAAACTACTTCCTTTATCTTTTCCTCGTCTCCCTTAAACTCTGAATAGAGCCAAGAGAGGGCTTTTTTCGTCAGTTCCTCGTCGTATCCGTAGAGAACCAGCTCTTTAAGGTAGGGCTCAAGCTCTTTGGGAAAGGAAACGTCTTTCTTCCTCAAGTAAGAGGACATCTGGTAATCTCCGTCGTATTCAAACTCCCTTTCCCTCTTTGCTATGAAGGAAGGGAAGTTTGGAACAACTCTTCCGAGGGCGTCGTATTCTGAAATAGGAAAAGGACTTCTTAATCCGGAAACTTTCAAGAGAGCACAGGAGTTGAGGATAAAGGGAAGTCTCTCCTTTACCTGAGTTAGAACGTCCGGTAGGTTGGAGCTTTTAAAGAGCAAAAGGGCGTTCTGGCCTGAAAGGTAAACTCCCAAGAGGGAAGTTAAGGTTTTCCCTCCCCTCATCTCCCAGCCTAAAAGAACGTCCTCTCCTCTTTTTAAGAGAGCTCCTATCCTCAATCCCTCTTTCGCCTGATGAGGCTTTAGAGTAAGGCCGTCAACTAAAGCTTTTTCAAGCTCTCCCTCTTTTAGGTATGAAAGAGCTCTTTCTATCCTCTTCCTTAAGTGTTCCTCGCTCACTCTCAAGAGGCTCTCTTTAAGTCCCTCTGTTAACTTTTTCCTGAAATCTTCCCTCTCTTCCTGAGTAAGAGAAAAGGAATCTTCGCTTTTCCTCTCTTTCTCAACAAATGAGTAAAACTCCTTGACTGAAAAAGGAACAACTGCAAGAGGCCTTCCCTCTTTGTCTGCAATGCTAACAACGGGAGAATATCCCATAAGGATTCCCTCTTCTCCCGTTAAGACCTCAAACTTTCCCTGAACAACGGCAAAAGAGGCTCTTTCCAAAACCTCTAAGGAGTTTCCATCTAAACGGCTCTTTAAAAAAGAACGGAGCTTGTCTGTTAAGGGATAAACTCTCCTTAAACCGGAAAGCTTTGCAAGGCCCGTCCCCCTAGGAGATTCTACCTCTTCTCCTCGGAGCTCCTTTTCTATCCTTTCAAGGGAAAAGCTCCTTTTCGGAGTTCTTCCGGGATAAAAAGGAAAAAACCTCGGGTCATATCTCAACTTCGGCCTCCTAATCCTTTTCTTCTTATGTTATGGGGGAAAAGGCCTTTTAGGTGAAATCAGTTTCTTTTTAAGTTTGCAGGATAAACAGCCCTTTTAGGAAGAGCTCCGAAGGTCTCCTCTATCTTTTCTTTCCTATCTCCAACTGTTATCAAAACCTCGTCGTCTCCCTTTGTTAGGTAGAAAGAGGCCATCTGAAAGGTAAATCCCAGACAGGTTTCCATCTCTTCAGCTCCGTCAACGACAACGGAGTATCCTCTGCTTTTGAAGTATTCTAAGAGCTCTTTTGCCTCTAACGGTTCTCTGAGTCTGTAAACTACCATTACCACCACCTCTTCCTGTTTTCCTTAACTACAACCGAAAACCTGCCCCACGGAGAAAGAAACTTTTGAAATTCGTTCCAGTTCTCCATAAGAAACTCTTTCTGGGCGTTGTTATCTACGATTACGTAGTGGTTGTTAAGGTCAATCCTGAATCCCTTTTTAAGGATTTTAGCTAAAGAGGGCTTGTAGAGGGAATCTATTACCTTTTCCAGAGTTCTTCTCACAATCCTTTCAGCCTGAGACTCTTCTCCGTTCTCTTCTGAAGATTCCTCTTTTACTTCCTTGACCTCTACCTCTTCTTCTTTAACCTCTGTTTCTTTTTTAACCTCTACCTCTTCTTTTTGCTCTTCAACGGGATTTTCTACCTCTTCCTCTATGTCGGTATAATCCACAACTCCGTCGTCAAAAGAATGCTCAAAACCGTGCATCTCAATCTCAAGCTCTTCGTCGCTCCAATGCTTTACCTTTAAGCAGTAGTTCCCTTTGTCTGTTTCTTCAAGTTTTACCTCTAAGTGGGTTTCCCTTGAAATCTCTTCAACTGCATTTCTCAGGTTCTCTAGGATAACAGAGGGACGGAGATTTTTGGCGTTAGCTCCGAGCTCCTCAACATACCACTTCTTTAAGTCCTTGGGAAGGTAAACTTCCCATCTGTCTCCCTTACCTTTCCTCTTGTAAAGGTAGAGGAATAAGGCCTTTGACACCTCTTTTCTAAGGTTTTTAAAGTCCTCAGTCTCTATGAGCCTATACCAGTCTGAATTACGGAGAATGTCTATTAAGGTTTTGTTGAGCCTGATTTCCAGAGCTTTTCCTCTTCCTTCCGGATAGGTTCTGAATTCGTCTATGACCGATAGGTAAAGGCTTCCTACCTTGCCCTCTCCGGTATAGAAAGAGCTGTGGAAATAAATTCCGTGGTTCTTCCAGAGGATTAGAGTCCTTTTGAGCTTTTCTAGGTTCTCTCCACTTCTTCTACCGTAAAAGCTCTCAAGGACTTGAGATAGGCTGTTAAACTTGACCACGGGATTCCAGCCTTGGTTCTGGGATTTTTCTAAGACCATAAGGAGAAAAGATAGAGCTTTCCCTCCCGGAATCCCAGCTCCGTTGGTTATTACTATCTCTCCGTGGCCGACGCTCTTTTTAACCGTGTATAGACCTTTAAAGGGACCGGACTCTTCCCTCTTGACTCTTCCCCTTCTGTGGCCTATATTAATAAGTGCGTTGATGAGGTTTATATCTAGCTTGAGGCCCTTTGGGCCTCTGCCCTCTGCCATCTTTACCATCTCCATCTCCTCTCCTCTTTCTCTCTTCTCAGCTCTCCTTTCTCTCATCTTCTCCTCCTCCTCTTCTTCCGTTTTTAGTTAAAAATAGCCTTCCGATTTCCTCCTATCAAGTTTATTCCCTTTCCGTGTCCTTTTACCGACGCAGAAAAAGTTAAGTAAATCAAGGTTTTTCTCTTTTAGTGTGTCCTTTTACCAACGCCTGAGTGTGTCCTTTTACCTACACCGTGTCTTTTTACCTACGTGAGTGTGTCTCTTTACCTACGTTTGTGTGTCCTTTTACCTACGCGAGTGTGTCTTTTTACCTACGTTTGTGTGTCCTTTTACCTACACACAGGTAGAGGTAGAGGTTGAAAATCAGGAGCTCCACGGAACACAACAAAAACTTTTTTCAACAATTTTTTTACAACAAATTACTTACAACAAAATATTTACAACAAATATTTTTTAATAGGCGATGAGAGTTTTATTTTTTTCTAAATTTCTTATTTTAGAAACGACTAGAAGAGGAAAAGAATTTAAAAGCCTAAACGCTGATTCAGAAACTTAAAAGCTGATTCCCTAAATAACGCTTTTTAGATTTTTATTACTAAATGTGGCGGCCATTGGCTTTTTAGAATGAAATGAAACAATGAAAAATAAAATAAATGTGGCGTCCATTGTGTTTTTAGAATGAAATGAAAGAGCTAAATTGGAGAGGTTTTTTGCCGGTTCAGGGGGGAGCTCCCTAGGGAAAGGGCTATAATATTAGTTAGACGGAGGGAAGAGATGAGCTTTGCCTTTAAGATAAGGAAAATCCCTGTAAACACGAGGGCCAAGGCTTTTGAGGAATTTTCCCTATACCGGATATTCCACTACCTTCTGGGAGTCGGAGGGAGTTTCCTTTTTCTTGTTTATCCTCATCTCGGGATAAGTGCTCTGATAATCCTTGCCTACCTGTTTTTGACGAAAATCTACCTTGAGTATTTGGAAGAGCCTAAAAGGACGATGTATGATAGGCTCTTAAACCCTATGGCCACTCCTAAGCACTTTGTTGAGGTAGGATACGAAGTTCCTGCTGAAGAGCCCTACTTCTCTAAACACCTTGAGGCTCTGGAAAAAGGAGGGAAAGAGCTTGCTCTAAAGGAGAAAAAGGCAAAGAGAGAGCCTTGGAAGGTTATAGGATTCTCTAAAAGTCTTTTGTCCCAGCACTTTTTAATTGTCGGAGCAACCGGAGCTGGTAAGACCTCTCTCATAATGACTCTCCTTAAAAAAGTGATGTCCCTTGGGGGAGGAGCTGTATTTGTTGACGGAAAGGGCGATACGGAGATGATGTTCAAGTGCTACCGTATAGCCGAAAAGCAGGGGAGAACGGTTGACTTCTTTGTAATCTCCTTTATTGAGCCCGAAAAGGTTGGATTTGACACTAACACGATGAATCCTCTTTCCACCCTATCTGCGGCGGGACAGATAACTTTCTTCACTTCCCTTGCAACTGCGGCCTCCGGAGGAGCTTCCGGAGACAAGGCTTATTGGCTCGGTAGAGGTAAGGTTCTCTTCCAGCCGGTTATCTACTTCAACTATATGAGGAAGAAGTTTTACGGAGAGCCCTACTCCCTTGAGACTCTCAACCAGTATTTGTCTCCTGAGATGTTCTCAGAGCTCTCTGCTATGGCAACGGCTATGGCAGTTGCCCTTGACAGGAGGATAGAAAAAGCCTCTAAACTTGCCTACATCAGGAAAGAGGCCTTTAAGAGATACACTCCCACAACGGTTGTCCCTACTTTAGAGGCCGTTTTAAACTACCTAACTCAGTTCCCTTACAAACAGATGGAGCTTAAAAAGATAGGTATAACCTACTCCTTTGCCGACTTAGTATATAAGTCCTACAACCTAGCTGTTCTCTCTTACCTAAAGTCCCTAGACCAGAAGTGGGCAACTACGGTAGAAAATGCAGGTAAGAAAATCTACGACAACGCCGAAATTTCAGGAAAAGATGTTCTCTCAATGAACATCATAGAGCTCCGTAAGGCCGTTGAAGAGGTAAAGGGAGGGAAGTCCTTTATAGACTCTTTAGGCTCAAAGAAGATGCTTGAACAACACGGATACGCCCAGAATCAATGGACTGAGACCCTCCAGTCCTTGAGCGTCTATTCAAACGTTTTCGGAGCGGCCGACCCGGACGTTGACCTTACCGATATCGTTAAGAACGCAAGGATACTTTACGTCCTTCTCCCTTCCCTTTCGGCCGACGAAAAGACGAGGAATATGCTGGGAAACATCATCGTTAACGCCGTAAAGGGAGCTATGGCTATATCTTTGGGAGGAAAGCTTGATAACCTCTCTGCAACTGCAACCAGAATCCTTATGAACGTTTTAAAGCCTGAGCCCATCGGCCTTTTAATCCTTGACGAATACGGAGCTTATCCGGTTCCGGAGATTGACGTAATCCTTGCTCAGGCAAGGAGTTTAAGGTGGAGCGTCTTTTTGGCTGTTCAGGATTTAACTTCCTTGAGAGTAGGAGGAACGAGCGAGCACTCTCTTCGTAGGGACTGGGCCAACACGGTCAACAAGTTCATAATGAAAAACTTTGACAAGGAGATAGTTGACTTCTTGCAGGCTATTCTTCCTAAAGGAGAGGTTTTAACTGAGAGCTCCTTTGAGGACGCAGAGGATTTAGTTCCTCAAGGAGTTTTAAACGCAGTAGAGAGGCACTTCTTTAAACCTGAGAACACTCAGAAGTTTGAAAAGGGTTGCGGGATACTTCTTTCAAACGGAAAGGTTTGCATAATGCAGACCTTCTGGGCTGATGAAAAAACTCCCGAAAAACTGAGAATAAACCGTTTCAGGAAGGTGCTATGACGGCTGAACAGGCTAAAATGGTCATAGAGGCCGTAAGGGGAATTGCTGTTATAACAGTTGTCCTCATCGTGGGAGTCCAGATAAAGAACATTTTAGAGCAAGCTCAGGAGATAAGGGAGAGGGGTGGTTCTCTTTTGAGCTTAGGAATAGTCGCAGTTGAAAGCCTTTTAAAGGCGATGCTCCTTATTTTAATAGTAGCCTCTTTGGAAAGGGGCTACATAGATTACGTTAAGAGCAAGGTTCATCTAAACGAAACCAGATACGAGCTACCTCATTCTCCGGACTAAGAGGTAAAAAGTGAAGTTTGACAAAAAGAGTCCTTTAGAGAGGAAGAGCCAGAAAAACCTCTACCTCTTCCTTATCTTTGCAGGCCTGATATTTGTTAACTGGTTTATGTTTGAAGCAGTTTCCTACTCTCTGAGGCCTATTTTTATGAGCAAGGAAGATAGGATAAGGTATGAGCGTTCCCTTGAAAGTGCAGGGGGAGTTATCGGATATATGACCTTAAAGGGATTAAAACCTTTAGGAGTTCTTTCAAAGGAAGAAAAATCCAGCGTAGAAGAGGTAGAGGCTCTATCGGAAAAATATCCTTTCCCTACTCCTGTAAACCTTTTGACCGGAAAGTGTCCTGTTAATACTGCTTCGGTTTCTGTTTCCCTTTTGATGGTTCTCCTTTCGGTCGGGACGGCTCTGGGAGTTGTTTTCCTTGATAAAAAAGTTCTGGTTCCTTTCTTTTACAGGAAACCTGCAAAAGACCCGGCCCTTGAGATGGGAAACGATTATCCTCTTGACGTAGTTGAGGCCACGGGAGTTCCCTTTTCCTACATAGAGAGCCTCTTTGAAGAGGGAGGCCTTGACGAAATACTGAGAGTTGCCGATGCTAGAATACCTAAGAAAAACTCAGACGACCCTTACGGAGTTATCAGAGTAGATAACGAAAAGGACGAAATCAAGTTTAAAGAAGAAGGGAGGATAGTCTTTAACAGGAAGAAGGCTCAGGAGAGAGTAAGAGCCGGTCTTGAGGAGCTCCTTGACTACGGAAAGAGGCTGGGCCTTGTTAGAGACGGAGAGGAAAAACTCTTTAGGGCCTCTTTGGGATTGGCCTTAATTCACCACGTATTGGACTACTTCGGGGGGATTCCGGTAGGATTTATGACTCCAAGAATAAAGGACTACACGCTGAAGAGAGTTTTAGCCTCTTACGGATACAGGAATAAAGTTCCTCTTACAAAGTTCAACGGAGTTTCTTATGAAGAAGAGGAAGTTCCGGCAAGGTTTTTAACCTCTCTCCACGGATTTTGCAGAGAAAAGAAAGACCTCTACCTCTACCTTGAAGATGAGTTTTGTCAAATTCCGGGTTGGGACGAGCTCGTTCCTATAAAGAGACAGGGCTAGGAGGGAAAAGTTGAATATGAAACACTTTAAAGCAACCGATAAGAAAACCCTAAAAGCTCTTTTGTGGAGGCACAGGGTTCTTCAGGTTCGCCTTAAGAGGCTTTTATCCTTGATTCCGACTTGGAGGAAAGACCTTCTTACCGATTTTTTAGAAGTCTTTGAGGGAAAGAGGGGAGTAAGGGACAACTGTTTCTTAGGCCTTTCGGTAAGCTCTTCCTATGCTGAAGAGATGGAGAGGTTTAAGAAGTTTGAGAGAAAATACAGAGGTTCTCTTGATAAAAAGGAGCTTATGGAGTGGTATTTCAGCAAAAGGCTGGAATTACCTCTCAGGGAGATAAAGAAGAGGATAGAGGTTTTAAACTACTGCTGTAAACAGTATGAATCGGGAAAGGAAGAGTATGCCGGTTTAATTGAGGAGCTCTCAGGCCTAGAGGTAGAGAGAGCTCTTACTCTGATGAGGGACGCAGAGAGGATAATAGACAAAATGCTCTCGGTAAGGGCTGAGCTTTTTAAAGCAGTAGCTCTTTTGATAGCAGATGAGGTAAAAAAGTTCTTCGGAGTCTTTTCAGAGGACGCCTTTCAATCTTCCTACACGGGCTTTGTAAACGCAGTAGAGAAGTATAGGCCTTACAAAGAGGCCTGTTTTACTACCTACTTCTTCTACTGGATAAAGCACTCCTTGTGGAAGTTCTGTGAAAAGGAGAACAACGATTTAATCAGAGTTCCTGCCCACAGGCTAAAGGAAAGGAAAAACAGTTTTTCTTACTTTTCAGACGAATTCGGCTGTTTTACAGTTGAAGGGATATTAAAGGGAGATTCAGACCCTCTGGAAGAGCTTTTGGAAAGGGAAGAAAGGGAAGAAAGGATAAAAAAAGGTAGGGAAATACTTGAGCTTGTAAAGGAGAAAAAGGGAGTAAAGGTTTACAGAAAAGTCCTTAGAGCTCTGGAAAAAGGAGATTACGAAACTGTTAGGGAGATAGTAATACCACTTTTGGGAGGAGAGAATGACAGCTCCGAGCTTGCTCCTTGCAGTTATCAAGGCCGTTCCCAGTCTGTCGGATATAGTTTTGAAGGGGGACAAAGTTTACGCAATCAGCTCCAAAAGAGTTAAGAGGTTGAAAAATGTTAATCCGGAGGTAGTTAAAAAGGCCGTCTCAGAAATAGTTGACTCTATTGCCGTTAAAAGGGGAATCAATCCCGACGAGATAAAGGACTTTGACGGAGGCTACGCCTTTGTCTATCAGGGAAAGGAATACAGGTTCAGGGTCAACGTCGCCCGATACGACAACGGAAGCTACTTCCTTATCACTATGAGGTGGCTCAAAGAACACAAGTGGAGCATTTCGGACTACTTCCTCACTCCTCTTTCAATAAAACCTCTGATGAGGAAGATAAATGCAAATATGGGAGGGCTCTACCTAGTTATAGGTCCTACCGGTTCCGGTAAGTCAACCTTAACTGCGGCAGTTATCAAGGAGGTTCTCAAAAAGCCCTTTAACGTTATAACCCTTGAGGACCCGATTGAATACAGACTCCATTCTGAGGTCGGAGAGATAACTCAAAGGGAGGTAGGAATAGACACTCCTACCTTTTACAGGGGATTAAAGTCTGCAATGAGGGAAAACCCTAACGTTATCTTCGTCGGAGAGGTAAGGGACGAGGAGACAGTAGAGGCCTTAGCTCAGGCCGCCGACACAGGCCACGTCGTAATAGCAACTCTCCATACTGAGAGTCCCAAGGACACTCTGGAAAGACTCCAAGGTCTGGTTAGGCCTGAAAGAATGGACAGCGTTATGAAAGTAGTTGCTAAGACTCTAATCGGAGTTTTAGGAATCAGAATGTATGACGCTCCAAGTGGAGGGAAGATTATCCTTCACGAATATTTAAACGCCGAAGACCCTACAATAAAGAGTCTCCTCTTTAAGAGGAATTATTCTCAGATTACGAGCTACCAGAACTCCCTTGAAAAGGGAAACTTAACCTTTTCCCTTTCGGCCGCCTATCAGATGGAGTTTAAACTTACTAAGTTTTCAGAGAGCGATTACCTCTCCACAGGGCTCTTTGACAAGGAAGAGCTCCACACAGCCCTCAAACAAGTAAGACTCCACAAAAAGCTCCTAGAGTCTTAATCCCCTGCCTCCTCCTTTCCTTATGCGAGAGGCCGTAAGGCCTCTTTTTTATTCTCCTCTTTTTCTTTTTCAAAGAACGCAAAACAGAGTTTAATCTCAAAACAGGATAAATCAAAAACAAATTCCGGTGTATTTCTTTTGAAGTCAATATTCTTTTGAATGAATCACGAAAAAATAATGTTTCAATCAAAGAACGACGGAATTCAAAAGACAAAAAAGAGACTTGAAAAGAGGCGTTTTGGATACTAAAATAGAAAAAGGAAAACAAAACAGGAAAGGAGGAGGCAAGATGAGGGTATTGGCGGCCGACTTAGGTTATTCAAGCGTCAAAGTAGCAGGAACGGGAGCTAAACCTTTTAAATTTCCTTCAGCTGTGGCCTTAAAGCCTCAGCTCGGGAGTGTAGCCTCTAAGATGGAGTCCTACAACTTCGGAGGGCTTGATTACCTTGTAGGAGAGGAAGCCCTGCGTTTTTCCTCCGGAGTGGGGGGAAGGAGCGAGGACTTCTCAGTAGCCTTTGCTCCACTACTTATTGCAAAGGCGGTAGAAGAAATGAGGAAGAGAATAGGCAGGGACTATACTCCGGACATTCTAGTCGTGAGTGTAGCTGTTGACGAATACAGCAAAGAAATAACAGTTCCTCTACCTGAAGGTGGAAAGGAGAGCGGGATAAAGAGCGAGCTCCTAGAAAAGAGGCTCAGGGAGTTTGAGGTAAACGGAGAGAAATTTAAGTTTGAAGAGGTAGTTGTTCTTCCACAGGGAAAGGGAATCTGGATAGATATAGGAGAGCCTGAAGATGCCTTGATAATTGACATCGGATTTAACACTACCGACGTATTAAGGATTGAGGACGGAAAGATAGTTTACTCAACCGGAGGAAAGGTAGGAGTTTTAAACCTTGCCTCTTACTTAAAGGACTACCTTGCCAATCAGGGAGTTAAGGTAGGAGATAAGGTAGTAAAACTGGAAATAAGCACAGAGAAGGCTGAAAAGGCAATCAGGGAGAGATACTTAAAAGTAAGAGGGGAGAAGATTCCTCTTGAGGAGATAATCCCTATTGAGACCTTAAAGAACCTTTTAATTAGCAGAGTATTCGGGATAATAGAGGAAAACAGAGCTCTCATTACTGCGTTAGACGAACTTGGAGAGGTAGTGGTAGCAGGAGGGGGAGGATACTTCGTTCCTGAGAACTTCAAGGGATACCGGATAAGGATACCGTCTGAACCTGAGTTTTCAAACGTTCGTGGATTTTTAAAGTTTGTTGAAAATCAACTGTAAGGAGGGCAAGCTGTGAAATGGGGGATAACCTTATACGATAAGGAGATGCCTCCTCTTTTAAGGAGAGCTATGACCATTAGGGCTGTATGGCCTAAAGAACTGAAAAACTACTTTCTCTCCCTTTTAGAAAGGGAGATTAGGGAAAAGGGAGAGGAAGAGGTTATCAGGGAGATATACAGGCTGAACTATCCCGAAGGGGAAGAGAGCAAGGAAGAGGTTTTAAACCTTTTGCTCTCTATGGAGAGAGCTCCCGTTTCAGAGCCTTTAAAGGAAGAGGTTGAGAAAGAACCTAAAAAAGAGAAAGAACCTGTAAGGGAAGAAAAGAGGGAAGTTTCTAAAGGTTCTGTAAAGAACTTGGCTCAGAAGTTAAGGAGTTTAGGCGAGTAGCCGATTTTTTTCAAAGGAAGAGCTAAAGGGGAGAGGTTTTCCTCTCCCTTTTTTTATTTTGGGAGAGCGTTTTCCTATAATCTAATAAAAGCCCTTTTGAGGGAGGAAGAGTATGAGGAAAGCGATTCTTTTGCTGGGAAGTTTGTTCTTCTTCTCAGGAGCAATAGCCAAAGAGGTTGACCCGGCTGAGGTAGTGATAAAAGAAAAAACGCCGGTTTACTACGTAAAAACAAAGGTAAGAGCTAGGATACACAACTCTCCTTCCCTTTTAAAAAGAACCTCTATCGGCGTTTTGAGAAAGGGAGAGATTTTACCTGTATGGGAAGTCGTTAATTCGCCCTACGGAGTCTTTTTTAAGGTCGGAAAGAACCTCTACCTACACTATTCAGTAGGGAAGGTAGTTCCATGGCTTTAGGAATGCGAGTTTTTGCTGGAGGTAGCTTTAATCCTTTAAATGAGGCTCAGGTTGAGGATATAGGAGGGAGAAAGGTATTTTGGAGAGGGATTCTTTATTCTCCCTCTTTTGAACCTTATTTGGTTGTTTTTTCTGAAAAACAGCTACCTGAAAAAGGTTTTTTCTCCTTTAAAGGAGAACTGGTTTTCTACCAGAATAAACCGGTATTGATTTCCGAAGAGTCGTATTGGGGATTAAACGTTGGATTCACTTGGTTTACAGCTCAGGTCGTTAAAACCGTAAAGAGAGGGCAGGTTTATCTAGTAAGAGCCGGTTGGAGTTATTTAACTTTTTATCAGGAATCCGGAATCCCTCTTCAAGAGGGAGAGCACTACTTCCTAGAGGGAGATTTAAGAATTGAAAGGAAAAATCAAAAATGGAATGTAGAGGTTCGGAATGGAAAAGTCATCTGTTAATACAAGCATAAATCCCGAAATGAAGAAAGAAGAGCTCAAGAAAGAAATACAGGAGATTACAGATGAAGTTGAGGAGCTCTACAAGGAGCTCCACGCAGAAGTTAAAAGGTTTGAGCGTAAGTTTGAACCTCTCTTTACAAAACCCTTATTCGGAAGGCTGATTCTCTATGCTCTCCTTCAAAAGGACAAGGAGAGCCTTAAAACTCTGATTTCGCACGATAAAGAGGTCAATAAAACTCTTTTGCAGACAATAAGGGCTTTAGATGAGGAGATAGAGAGCTTATCAAACAGGATAGAGGAACTGAAAAAGGTTTTAGACGGGGAAAAGTTAAGTGAGTTTAAGAAAGAGTTTTCCGTAGTCAAGGAACAAATAGAGGAAATTGCGAAGTTGATGAAAGTCTTTACAACTACCTATCAGGAACTTGACCAAGAAACAAAAGCATTAAAAGAGGAGATAAGAACCTATCAGAGGCTTTTATCGGACGATAGAAAGGAACTGGAAAAGAAAATAAAAGAACTGAAGTCAAGTTTAACAGTTGAGTTTGGGAAAGGGGATAAAAAGCGTTCTTACCCTCTACCTCTTCTGATGAGGCAGATGTTCTTTGAGCTTGCCTCAGCCGTTGACGAGAGGAAAAGAGTTTTAGAGGCCCACAAAAAACTTGACGACCTAGTAAAACTGGTTAACCCGATAGGAACGCTTGTCTATTCAGACCTGCCGAAAGTGTTAAAACAGAACAAAGAAATGATGACCGTTATCAAAATCCTGATGGGCTTAACAGTAGGATTGGCTCTATCTCAGCTGGTTTTATTTGGACTAATACTTTTTAGGTGAGGTGAGCGTGAAGATACAGACCCTCTACAAAGGGATAGAGGTATTAATAACTCCTCCGGTTGTTTTTATAGGAAAGATTCCCGTTTTAGCTTACAGGCTTGCTCCTTCAGAGGTTGAGGAGATAACTAAGGCAACTTACCACAGAGCCTCTGTTGAACCCTTAAGGGAGATATACAAAAAAGCTGTTGACGCTTTTAAAAGGCTTCAGGGAGAGTTTGACGTTTTAGGGAGCTCCTCTATTTCAGCTCCTAAAGTGGAAATAAAAGCTCAAAACAGGACTTTTGAACTTAAAGAAGAGGGACTTTTCACCAGCAATAAGAAAGAGTATAGAGCTTTTAGTATTGAGGACTTACTTTCCCAAATTTAATCCTATTATCCTGAACAGAGCTTTATTTTTGCGTTTAGAGCTTTTTCCCCGATTTTTCGTAAGTCAGGAAAGAGATGCTCGGTCAGGTGAATAGGATACACCTTCTTGAGCTTGCAAATTTTGAGGGGGTAAGACCCTAAATTTGCAAGTTGGTTTTTATTTAGGTTTTAATGTCTTTAATGTTCCAATATTGAGCTTGAATTTTGAGAATTGGACTCCTATTTTAAAAGTAAACTCTCAGGAGGAAAAGAAAATGGCTGAAAAAGGAAAGAGATGCTTAAAACTCGGGAATTTTCCCGAAAAGTATAAAGAGGTAGTAGAAGATGTAGAGAAGATGCACAGAAGAGCTTCTCTGGTTAAAACGTCGTTTTACTACTTAGCTTTCCTTATTGGACTCCAGAAAATTATAGATGGAGACCTTTACAAGTTTCTCTACCTTGTGGAAAAGACCAAGGAGAGCGGTTGCTACGACGTGCTCAGAAAACACTTGAGGGAACTAGGAGTAGAGATAGACGAAGAGAGTTTGAGGGAACTGTTTGAGAACCTATCACGTCGCAGGAAGAAAAAAGAAGAGATTGACTCAGAGATAGACGACATCTACGGAGGAGAAGTTTAAGAGGAGGTAGGGAGATGAGAAAGTTAATCGGGGTTTTAAGTGCAGTAGCTCTTTTTAGTTCCTGTGGAGGTGGTGGTGGAATAGGGATAGACTATGAAGGCTACTACTACCTAGAGAGTGAGATTAATCCCTCTGCAAACGAAGTAAAGGTAGTGGACTTTGTTAGGGACGGAGACGGGAAGATAGAGAGCTATACTATTCCGAGCTACGACGATTTTATAGACGTTTATCTCAACCTGAACTACGAAGGAGAGTTTACAGACGAGTTTGAAAAGAAGAGAGCCTTTTTAAGGGAGATAGACGTAGTTTACGGAAGTGGGGAAAACTCCTTAAAGAGAGTTTATAACTATTCAAGGGAGATAAAGCCTGAAGGCTTGACGGTTAAGATACCTTTAACTTCAAAAGAGCTGATAAGCATTCCGTTTATATACGCCAACGCATTAGAGGACAAGGTATTAACCTACACTTTTGAGAATGAGTTTCCAAAAGAGAGTTTCTGGGAGCTGAAAGAGGAAGAAAAGACCTATTCAGGGAAAACTCTTTCTTTTGAACTGCCCTCTGATTACAGGGACTTGAAGGTAGAGGTAGAGGATACTATCTGCAAGGTAAATTCGGACGGGACTTTATCCTCTCCCTGTGAGGGCTCTTTGAAAGACGGCGTTTTAGAGATAACAGGTATAGATTCCTCTTACGTAAAGACCTCTCACCAATCGGAGTTTGTCTATTACGGGCCGAGCAAAAGGAGCTACGTTCTATCTAAGGGGATTTTAAAGGGGAGCGTAAAACTTGAGCTTGAGGAGGATAATACCGGATACCACCTTGCTTTAGTGGACAAGGACGGAGAGCTGGTAGATGATAAGGGAAACAGCTACGGAACGGTAGATTACGACTCCGGAGTGGTTTCTCTGGAGGTAAAAGATGCTCCCGTAGAGAAGGTTGTTAACGACGTAGGGGAGTGGGTAGGTTTTAAGGACAAGGGAACGCTGTCTTTAGGAGCTAAGATAAAGCCTATGACCTTAAAACTAGAGGCTTACGACGGAGCTCCCGATGCTAAAAATCTCAACTCTCTGGGATTTTGTTCAGACGACGGCAATGGTAATCTCATAGGAGATTGCTCCGGAACTGTAAATTACGAAACCGGAGAGGTTAACTACGACTGGAATCTCTCTACCGACGGAAAGAGCGTTTACGTTTCCTACAAGTATTACGAAGAAGAGCCCTATCCTGTAAATGTAAGTGCTAAGTGGGATACCTCCGACGGCAATGCAAACGTTAGCGTTTCATACAGAGAACTCAAGAGCGACGCACCTACGATTGTTAAGATAGGCATTCCACCGACCTCTACCTTTAGCGGCTGTAAGGTTTACGAAAGTGGTAAGGGAGATTACGTGCAGGGAATAGATTACACTACTGAGATTAAGGGAGAGAACCTTTACCTTGAGCTTACAAGGATTCCCGACAATACTCTCCATATCTACTGCGACTTTGATAAGGAATTTAACTTTAACAAGGACGTAGAAGTAGTAAATCCGGAAAGGCAGGAGATTCCCGTAAAAGTGAAAGTTAAAGCCGTTCTGGATACGGGAGAAAAGTTAGAAGCCGAAAGGGAGTTTACCATTACTGCAACAAGCCCTGAATACTTCTAAAGCCCTCCTCGTTGTCTCTTCTTCCAATTCCCATCGGCCCTCCTTTAAGGAGGGCTCTTTTTCTTGCCTTATCTTCCAATTCAGCATATATTCCATAGTAGAACACAAAGGAGATGGAGAAGATGACGAAAGTTTCCCATCAGCTAACGGGTTTTTCTTTAGGAGTAATGCTGAGCGTTTTAACCGGAGATGTAGGGTATTTTCCGGGGGTTTTTCTGGGTAGCGTTCTTCCGGACTTAGACCTTTTGTGGAACGAAAGGGGGAAGTATAGCGGTGGGAAGTGGTATGGCCACAGGGGGATAACCCATTCTCTTCTAACGGGGTTAATTCTGGTAGGAGTTGCCGTTTTGGTTTTAAAGTTAGGTAGCGTTAGTTTCGGTTCTTTCTCTTTATCCTTTGGAGGGAGCGACCTTGTTTTAAGAGGGGGGAGCTCTGTTGAGTTAATTTTGCCTGAAGGTTTTATTTTAGGCACACTAGCAGGCTATTGGCTTCATCTTTTCCTTGATATGCTTTCTCCGACCGGAATACCTGTGGGTTTTTCCTACTATCCGAGGATAAGGTTCAGGGTTTACAAAACCGGTAGTCCACAGGAGTTTTTGCTTGCTGTGGTAGTTTCTGCCCTCTTTACGACGGTAGCAGTTGTTAGAATATAGGTTGATTTTAACCTGATGAGGGAGGAAAGCTATGGGAATTGAGAGAGCTTACGTTGAAAGGAATTACGGAAACGAAGAGGGAAGGGTTGATTTAACTGTTATTGGAGAGGAAGAGAACACACACATAAGACTTCCTAAAGAGTTTGATAGTTTATCAATTAAAGAGCTTGCAGAACTCTTTAATCCTGAAAAGGTTAAGGTTGTGGATTTTTTGAGATACATAACCGTTCGCTATACTCCGACGGTCTCTGCTAAGGTTTATTACCGTCCTGACGGAAAGGTAGAGGTTACAGGTTTTAATTGTCTGGATAGGAATTTAGCTGAGCCGAGCATAGTAGAGGAAGAGTGCAGGAAGAAATACGGGGGCGTATATACACCTGAAGAGTTTAAAAAAGTGTTCGGCGTTGACCTTACAGATGACATAGAAATTTCTCTTTCTAGTGGAGCTGAAAAAGAGGTAAAGAGGCTGGAAAAGGGCTTTAAAAAGTGGTTGAGGAGAATGTGGATAAAGGAAGAGGACGGTTCTTTAAAGATTTACACTCCTCCTTTAGAGGAAAAGGAAGCTGAAAGGCTTAGCAGAGTGTATGTTGACTTGACGGCTCTTTTAGCTAAGGAGCTCCCGAAGGAGGAGATAGACAGGATTGTTCGCCATCTGATAGGAGAGGTTGACGCTAAAGTTAAGCTTGACGTAAAGGTTCTTAGAGGCAAAGGGGGAGCTGAAAGGTTATTTGAGATTCTCAGTTATGGTTTTGGAGAAGAAAAAGACGATTTAAGAGGTCTTGAAAAGAACCGTGGGATTCTCTCCTTTCCGTCGGATTCTTTCAAGAACGATGAGATTTTTTCAAACCTGTATGAACACGCAGTAAGGAGAAATAAAATTCCTACTCTTTTTACTGATGCCTACTACATTGAAAAATTTAAGACCGTTCATTTAACTTTCTACCTGCTGTCTGAAAGTGCCTCTGAAGAGGTAATCAATATTTTGGAAAGCACAAAGGAAGAGATTAAGAAAATAGCCGAGTCTTTAAGGGAATCCTACGGAGAGGAAAAGCTTGAAGAGGCTTTGAGGGACAAACTGTGGTTCAGGGGAATCTCTAAACCCATTGCAGACGTATTCCTGAAAGACGAGGAAATAAGGCAAGAGCTGGGACTTCCGGCCCTTGAAGAGGGAGAGGACGAGGAAGAGGGACTAGAGCTTTAAGGAGGAGACCGATGCCCGTGTGCGTAGAGGAAGAGGTCGTTTTAAAGGAGCTCTTAGGGAAATTGAATCTCTTTGAAAGTCCTGCAACTGTTTCTACTGAAGTAGAGGAAAAGGTTGTTGAAGGGAAGTATGAGAAGAAGGAGACTACCGTTGTAGAGTTTGTAAAGGGGAAAATCCTTTACAGATTCCTTTTAAAAGAGCCTGAAGAGTCTGTTAAGAAAGAACTCAGGAAGAGGGGAGTTCTTTGCTGTTATGGAAGAACATACCTTTACTGATTCTCTCTCTCCTCTTCCCTTTAACTCTCTACGCCCAGTCCTGCGTTGTTTACCTTTACTGGGACTCTCCCGACCTTGACCTTGTAGAGGAAGAGGTAAGGAATTCCCTTTTGATAGCTGAGGCTGAGAGCGAAAAGGCCGGAGTAGTTTTCATTCCCTCTAAGTCCTTAAAAGAGGTAGAGGCTCTCTCAAGGGAGTGCGACAACCTCTACCTCTTCCTTGCAGGCCACTCGGAAGAGGACAGGATAGGCCCTTATTCTCCCTTTGAGCTGAAGGAGGCTTTAGAGAGGATAAGGGAAAGGGGCACTAGGATACCTCTTTTAGTCTTTGATACCTGCTACTGGGGAGAGGTTTATAAGGAGAGGTTCTTTGCCTTTCCCGAGACCGTTGTGGTAGGAAGTTATGCAGAGGAACTCCAGTTCGGGCTGAGGGGAATCTACCTTAACCTGAGCAAGATAGTAGGCTCTTCTCCCGAATCAATCTTAAAAGAAGTTCTCCTTTCCTTTCATAGGTTCTATTATCCTCTTTACAGAATGCAGGGAAGGAGCTACGATAGGGCCGGATTTAAGTGCCAGACCGTAAGGGTTTATTACAGAGGAGTAGTTCTATCCCAGTCGGTCTGTTATGACTCCCTGTTTTCGTATAATCAAAGTAAAGAGAGGAAAAGGAGGCTGAAGTGAGGAAGAGGCTTTTAGCCGTTTTAGGTCTCATAATTGTTTCCGTTTCTCCCTCTTATGCAGGGACGGAGGACTACAAAAGAGGGATACAGGAAGGGATAAAGATAGGAATGGCCTTTGAGAGGGAGAAACTGAAACAGGAGCTCTCAGAAGTAAAGGACGTAGCTCTGGGAGCTTTAAACTACAAGTATTACCTGATAAAGGGAGAAGTTCCTCCACCTTTACTGGTAAGCCGGCTTGTTGAGAAGAAGAGGAAAGACGGTTTTGTGGTTCTTTCGGCTGAAACGAAAATCCTTCCTCCGGCGTTCTTTCCTGTGTCTCTTTTTCAAGATGTAAGAAAAACCTACTTCGGGAAAGACGTAAGCGTTATCCCAAAAGGCTGGGCCGTAGTTTTAGATACGAAAAGACTTCCGACCTACAAAATAGCCTACTACAAGTGGTTGGCTGAAACTTCGGGCTACGAGCCTGTTTACGACTACCTCGGAGACAGGCTCTTTTTTGTCGTTAGGGACAGGGAAGCAGATGCAGAATCGGATAAGAGATACCTATCGGGAATAGGTATTCCCGACCTTGAAGTAGCAAAGATAAAAGAAGAGCTGGTTATAAAAGGAAAGGAAATAAAGGACGATTTAGCAGAGGACATAAGGAAAACGGCAGAGGAGATTCTGGAGAAAGAAAAACAGGTTGCAGGAGTTAAGGTAGGAGGAAAAGGGACTCTTACAGAAGTTGTCTCCTACCTGCAAAAGGCTTTAGCCTCAGTTCAGGCTTTAGACCCTAAGAGATACGACAGGCTCAACCTCTACCAGCTTGAGAAAGACCTTGAGGCTATCCTCTCCACTTTAGGAGAGGCAGTAGCTCTTCAGGAAAAGTATGACGTCGTGATAACTCTCCCTTCAGATGAGGGGGAAACAGGAAAGAAAGTTGAAGTTAAGCAGGTAGAGGTTAAAAAGCCCAGTCCGTTAGAGAGGTTAGAGGCTGTTGAAAAAATGCTCAAGTAAGGAGGAGATATGAGGAAGTTGTTAACAGCAGGACTTTTAGGAGTTTTCCTTTTGGGAGGAGCTCAGGCTGAGGAGCTCAAGATAGGCTCTAAGAAAGTCGTTCTTACGAAGAAGATAGGTAAAGCAGAGGGAGAGCTTTACGACGTCCGTATTGACGACCCTGTAAGGGGAATTTCTCTTGAAAGCTACGGAGTAGTAGTTCGCAGGGACGGGAAAACCTTTTACTTCCTGATTCCTTACCAAAAGAAAGACTCTTCCCTTGTTCCGGTTCTGAGTTTAAAGCCCTTAGAGCTCTCAAAGGACTCTCAGGTAATAAAGACGCTTGAGAAAGTCGTAAAAGAGGCTCAGAAAGAGGGAATCAACCTTAAACTCTCAGAGGGGAAAAAGAGGGCCTACCTAATTGCCGACGTTCTGTGTCCCTACTGCGTAAGAGCCTTTAACAAAGAGGTAAAAGAGCTTGAAAATAAGGGATACGAGGTTTACTACATTCCTTTTGCCGTGCACAGGGATAGGTCTTTGAAAGTCTTTTCCTGTTTGGCCGAGGGAGACTTTGTTAAAAACTTGAGGCAATACTACTCAAAGGCCGAAAAAGAGGGACTTCCTTCAGCGTTTAAGTCCTTTAGCTCCTGCACTCCCTCAAAAGAAAAGGAAAAGTTCTTCAGGGAAACCTTTAAAGAGCTTGTAGGGGCTAAGATATACAGCACTCCTACTGTTTTAGTGGAGGAGAGTAATGGAAAGTTCCTCTTCAGGAGGTAAACAGGTAGAGGTAGCCTATCCTGTTATTTTTACGATTCCTTTTTTTCTAAAAAGGGAGAGTCTGGAGATTAAGAGGGGAAAGGGAAACTCCCTCTCCCTTAAAAAGGGAGAAAAGGTAAGAGGGTATTATTTTTCTCCGTCCTCCTGCAAGGAGGACTTAATCTGGGTTCTTTCCTTGGGAGCTCTCTTATTACTTGCGTCCCTTTATACCATTTTAAAAGCTTTTCTTTTCTGGAGCGTTCTGGGAATTTTAGGAGTTCTGGGGTATTACCTCTACCTCTTCCACGGGAGGAAGGAGGGGATATTAGGGGTGTTCCTCTATCCTCTCCTTTCCGTTTTCCTCTGCTGGGCCTTGGGAGAGGATTCAATGGTTTTTATCCCGGGCTTTTACCTTGAGATAGGGGGAATTCTCCTTTTAAGTGCTCTGTTTATAAAGGAAACAAAGTGTCTAAAACTCAGCGACGGAAAAAACTCCTACAACCTCTACCTGCTGGAGTGATTCTTTTACCTGAAAGGAGTTCTTGCTTTTAATTTAAACAGAAAAAATCAGAGGTAGGAATGGCTCTAGAGGACGCTCTTAAGAAGTCTGAAGCTCTCAGGGAGTTCTATTTGAAATTTCCGTCCCAGTATGGGTTAAAGTATCCCGACGGAGAGGAAAAGAGCGACGATGAGATAGGGAACGAAATTGTAAGCAAGGAGGACGTTTTAGCCTTTTTCAACTCTCCCAAAGAGCTCAAGTTCTCAAAGATAAGGGTAAGGATTCTTCCACAGGAGGAAAAGGTAGGGGGATACGGATACTTCCTGTCCTCTAAAGAAGTCAAAGATGTCCTAGACAAATGGCCCGGAGAATACTTCCACTCTTGGGAGCTTATGTATGCTCTGGAGATAACCTTGGCCTACTTGCTTGAAAAGAATTACGGGAACGTCTTAAAGGTTCACGTCCATCTGCCCGTTTCCCAAGTTGTGTTAAGGGAAAGCAGGAGAAACAGGCAAAGAAGAGATAAAGAGCCTTTGAAAAAAGAAGTTCAGAATTTCAAACCGGAAAACAAAAAGGAAAACAGAGAAGAGAAAAAGGCAAAAAACAAAATAGAGGAGTTTTTATCCCAGATTGAGAGCGTTTTAAGTGAGCTTGAGGAAGAGGATAACAGTCCAAGCGTTTGAGGAGGAAATATGAGAAAACTATTGGCCTTTGCCTTGGTTTTTTCCTTACAGAGCTCTTACGCCTCTACTCCTCCCTCTCCACAGGAGTTTAATCAGAGCTTGAACAAGGTAGAGGTAATAAACAAAACGGTTAAAGAGTCTGAAAAGGAAGTTTCAGAAAGCGTAAAGGAAACTGTTAAAGAGCACTACTACGACGTCTTAAAGGGAACTGCCGACAAAATCAGGGACAAGGAGAAAAACCCTCAAGCCTATCTTGAGGTAGTAAAAGAGGAAGGCAAAGAAGCCGTTCAGGAGATAATTAATCAGGTTCAGGAGACTGTAATAAACATTGCAGTTGAGAATGCCTCTCAGGCTATAAACGCTCATCTTGAGCAAATTTTCGGAGAGAAGATAGGGGGATTTCTCGGACAGTTTACCAAGGGACTCCTGCTTGGAAAGGTTACTCCCGAGAAGGTTCTTAAAGAGGGACTGGATAAAATCCTTGACGTCTTAGCAGACAAGGTAGAAGGGTTGGGATTCCCTCCTAAAGTAAACGTCGGCCTTAAAAAGGTAATAAACGTTGGAGGGAAACAACTTCCGGGATACAACAAAACAGATGCCCAGACCGTCGGTTTAGAGGGGACTTTAAACATTTATCCCAATCCTTTCATTCAGGACAAGTGTATGAAAGAGGGAGAGGATAGCTTAACCTGCCAGCTCCTTTACTCCTTAAAAACTGAAGAGTTTGCAGGAGTGTGCGTTTACTCTTCAATCAATCAGCCTTACGAGGAGATAAAGAAAGACTTAACTCAGAGCGTAGTGGTAGCCTCAAGTGGTTCGGCTCTAAAGGTTTTAGCTCCCGGAGCTGAGCAAATTCAGAAAAAGAGAGTTGAGATGATGACCAGAGCTGTCTTTGATTCCTCTTCCGTTCCTGCAATCGGCAAAAAAGCAGTAGAGAAAGTTCCTCAGCCTTTAAAGCTCAAGTATGCTAAAGTAGCCTCAGACGGAGCTTTCAGGGACGCCTATTTGAAGAGCTTGCAGAGGAGGCTAATTATCCACTATTCGGCCCTCATAGCTCTACATAAAGAGATAGAGATGGTTTGTTCAATGAGCCAACCTCCTACTCTGGAAAATTGTAGCGTCGGGGGGAGTCTGGTCGGTTCTTTATCGGGACTTCTTTCCGGTGGAGGAGTTGAATCTGCGTTAAGTCAGGTAAGCAGTTTAAGTCCGGAGAGTCTGGCCAGCTCGGTTGAGTCTATTTCTAATCCTCAGAAAGTTTTAGCCAACCTGCAAAGTCAAGCAAACAGCGTTTTAAAGGAAATTCAAAAGCAGAAAGAACAAGCCGTTAATACCATCAATGAGCTCAACAAGAGCTTTAACGCCGAAGGAAGGGGAGCTTGCTGTGGAGTCTGTGGTGAAGCCTTAGCACAGGCAAGGGCTAATGCTTCGCTTATAAAGAGCTCCACTTCTGCAATTCTTGCTGGGATAAACTCGGCCGCAGATAAGATAGTTCAGGCAATTTCAATCCAGCAATGTATGACCAGAAATACAATCAGAACCGAAATGGCCCAGACCAGAAACTTCCTCCTAACTTTAAAGTGTATGGACTACCATCTAAAAGAGAGACAGCTCTTACTTGAGATAGACCAGCTTGAAAGCGAAGTAGCTCAGGCCGGAGCTCTTATGAGCCTTATGCAGAATCAGGAGTTTAAGAAACTCCGTTCTGAATACGTTAAGCTGGTTGCCAAGGGGGTAGAGTAATGTTAAAGAGGCTGATTGTCTTTTTGGTTCTCTTTCTGGTCGGGATTTCTCCTTTAAGAGCCGAAGAACCTCCTCTTTTAGGTTCTCTCTTTTGTCCTCCTGCTCCCTCTTTAAAGGACGGAGTTTGTGCTCCCAAGTGTCCCGAAGGCTACAAGCCCTTCAGCGACGTTGAAAACGGAATCTTTGCCTGCATTCCGTCTGAGATAAACAATCCGGGAGATACGGATAAAAAGTGCTACTACTACGACCCGGACTGCGACGTTTACAGCGTAAATCAGGTTGTAGAGAAAACCTTTGCCAAGGGCCTTTCCCAGTTCTGGAATCAGAAAGAGCCCTTTATAAACCTCCTAGTAAAGGTAGCCTCCTTTGACCTTGAGGGATTAAAGAATTTCGGGACTTTATCGGACAATCCCAAGTTTAAGTTCATAACTCAGGTAGTAAGGGAGCTCTCAGATTCAATGATAACTCTCTTCTTTAAGGCTCTCTTTATTTCTCTAACAGGTATTACTGCAATAGTGGGAGCTTACCTTATCCCTAAACATCTCTCCTTTTTATCGGTTGATGCAAAGGATAGGATAGCAAGGCATTTAGAATCAAGATTCCCTGAGCTCCAAGTTCCGGTAGTTCTTTTTACCAGAGGCCTCTTTGCCTTTGCATTGGTCTTTACTCCCGTTGGAGTTGTTGACCACAACGGCCAGAGGGAATACATAACGGCCGTTCAAAAGGTTGTGGAAGAGGTTTCCCTTTTAGGTTCTAAGGTAGCCAACGAAACTTCCAGAGTAATCAGCAAGGACTTCCTCGTCTATTCTGCACAGATTCTAAAGAGTATGGCTCAAGATGAGTTTTCCATAAACGAGAAGATGGTAGAAGAGGCTCAGAAAAACCTCCAGAACGCCTACGAAAGGGCCAAAAAGTGCGTTGAAATCTACGGAAAAGTTGACCTAACTCAGATTCCCGACGACGAGCTCTATAAGATTCCTGTTTACGACCCTGAAGGGGCGAAAGTCTTTTCAAGGAGATACTGTAAGCATCTTGAGGCTGAATACAAGTGGACTCTTGAAAGGTATGCTCTCCTTTACAAGGCTTACAGAAAGAGCGACGACTTTAAAAAGTGGCTTGAGGAGAACGACCTTTCTACCTCGGCTGTTTCCCTTGCAGAAAAACTTGACAAGGAAGATGCTTACGTCTCCTTTACTGCAAAGACCGTAAGGGATAAGAGGAAAGTAGCGACCTTATCTATGGCTATTGTTGTTAAGACTGTTAGGGATTACGGCTGGTTCTCTCTTCCGATAGTTCTCTTTCCGGCTATGGATACCTTATCTGTTAGCGACGACTTTGTAAAACAGATTTCTGCATACATCTCCTCTCCCTCTCCCGACAACGGGATAGTCGTTAAGGCAATAGCTTTTCTTTCTTTCCCTCCGGGAGTCTGGATTTTCCAGAACTTGATGAAACTCGGAATGGGAGTTGTGAACGTTCTGGGGAGCTCTACTGCTGTTTTCTCTAAAGTTCCAATCGTAGGCTCTTTCCTCGGCTCACTTTCGGCCGGAGTGATAGAGGCTCTCGGCTCTATGGCTGTTTTTGTCTCAACTATTTTGGCCTCTGCACTTATGGCCTCTGTTATCCTTAAAGTTCTCCCTACTCTCTTTCTGGGAGTAATCGTTGCTCTGAGAACCTTTTTCTGGCTACTTGACGTTTCAAAGTCCATCATAATCTCTCCTCTTTCCGTTCTCCTTGCTCTATCCCATCACGCCAGCCGGTTCTGGGGATTCATAGCAAGTCTCCTCATTTTAGGGCTCTACCCTCTCCTGATACTATCTTCGGCCCTTCTGGCCTATTTCGGAGCTTCTATCCTTGCCGATACGGCCTTTTACATTCCTTTAAACGCAATCTTTTCCTATCTGGGGAAGGTGGGCTACTTTGACGTTCTTCAGTTCGGAGTGAGCAAGTATAAGGAAGTTTCCGTAGGAGGGACTCCGTTTTACTACCTTGTAGTTGCCGTTCTCTACTACGTGAACGTTATTTTGAAGGTGTTTATTATCTGGTCTATCGGAATGAACGGCCCTGAGAAGTTCCTCCAAATGCTGAGGATTCAGGAGATTGCTCCTCAGCACCCTGAGATAAGGGAGATAGCTGAATCAGCAAAAAGACCTGTAAGTCCTATTTAATGAGAGGAGACTATGGAAGTTGCTCTGGGAAGTTTGTTCATTACAGACGAATTTATCTTTACAGCCGACTCTGAAAGGTTCTTTGTTTTCAGTCCTGAAATCAGGAAAACCGACGGGCTGGACGGCCTTTTGGGATACGTTTTCGGGAAAAGGCCCGTCGTTTTCCTCCAGCCTGAAATTGAGGGAGTAGAAAGAGAGCTCCCTTTCTTCAGAGAAGAGTTCTTTTCCCGTCTATACTCTCCGGAATTAAAAACTCTGAGAATCCTCTCTATGGCCGTTTTTCCCTTTATCCCTGAAGGAGAAGTTGAGTATTTAGACGTTGATACCTTTGTTAACACATACTCCCTTGTTTACAAAACGGCCTTAAGAGAAGTTTCCCAGAGGAAAAGAGGTTCTTTCCTTGAGCTGGTTCTCCACGGAAGGAGAAAGAGGTTTCCTCTATCAGTCTTAGAGGGACTACCTGAAAACTTTAAAACTCCAGATGCTTCTTTAGAGAGATACCTAATCAAAAAAGGAGAAATACCACTAGTTGTGCCTAAACCCTCTACCTCTATCCCTAGGAGAGGGCCTTTAAGAAAAAACGGACTTGCAGAAAAAGGCCTTTTAGAAGATGAGCCTGAAAGGAAGATAGCTGAGATATGGAATAGGCTGGAAAGTGAGGACTTTGAAATAGAAGATGTAGGAGAGGAAGAGGAGAGGGATTTCCTTGAAGAGGCAAAGGTTAACCTCTTTAAGAGCTTTTTTACTTGGCTGAGCGAAAAAACTCTCACTCCGGCTGTTCTCTTTGTCTCACTTAAGGAGGGAGAGAAGGAGCTCCTACCCTCTGTTCTTTACTCTTTCAAGATAAAACCTAATACCCTTGATTACTATTCTCTGGTTGATAAGGTTCAAAGGGGCGTTAAACTTGAGGGAGAAGAAAGGAGAGAGAACTCCTTTTCCGGCCTTTTAGGAAAGAAGTTTGAAAAAAAGAACGAAGAGCTCAGAAAACTTCTCCTTTCCTACTTTAAGAGAAAGGAGAGATGGCCCAGTATAAGGCTGAAAAAGGACGGAGAAAGGGAGATTTTAGGAATCAAAGAAGTGGTAGAGGAAAACTTCAGGAAGTTTTTAGAAAACGGCGACCTGAAGGCCTTAAAGACGGCCTCAGCCGGAAGTTCTTTCCTTAAAGAGGTTAATCCCAAGCTCCTTTCTTACGTTAGAGAAATATTTTCGGTTGAGGACTTTGAAGAGTTCCCGATGAGATTCCTTACCTCTTCAAAAGAGGCTGAAGAGGTTTTAAGGACAAAAGCAGACGATTTCTTTGAGAGTTTCTATCCGGGAGTGGAATTTCCGGAAGTTGACGGTCAAAAGCTCCTTTCTCTTCCCTACAAGGAGTCTCTTCCCTATCCCAACGTCTTTTACTGGTTTTTAAACTCAATAGACCTTTCAAAAGTTGACAAAGACGTTCGCAGTTTTTTAGAGACTCTCCTTTACGAGCTTGAGGCAAAAGACGACCCTCTCTACTCCTTTAACTTTATCACCTGATAAGCCTAAAAGGAATTAAGATTAGTTTTGGGAAAACCTTTTTTAAGGAGGAGAAATGGCTGAGGTAATTACCTTTTCAAGGAAGGGAGCGTTTAAAGTCCCTCCTGAAAGGCTCAAATTTCAGGGCCTTGACCTAGTTCACGAAGTAGGGGGAATTGTAGGAGGAACCGGTAGTGCAGAAAAGACCGATTACAGGGAAGGGAGAATCAAGGTTGTAGGCTACGAGCCTCTGGTGGAGATAGCACGATACGACCTAGGCAACGGCAGATTTCTAGACGCAGTTGTTGACTTTACGGGAATGGTTAAACCTTTAGGGATAGGGGCTCTGGACGAAAAGGGAGAGCCCTCCTACGAAAAGGACTTAACCGATAAAGAGTTCCCTCTCTCTTTAGGGGGAATAAGCAGGGAAGATTACGAAAGCATTAAGCAGGAAGTAGAAGAGGCCCTTAAAGAAGGACTGGTAGAAAACGGAGAAGGCAAAGACTCGCTTGAGCTGGTTAAATCTCTCCTGTCTGATAGGAAAAAGCTCAGAATGGTATCTCCTACTGCGTTCATTTTGACAAAAGGGCTCAGCGACGAAGAGGCAAAAGAAGTTCTTAAAGAGCCGACCGTTATTACAAAAGAGGAGCTCCTTAAAAAGGGAGAAAGGTTAACTCTCAACGGCATTGCAGTAGGAGTTGACCAGAAAGGGAATCTGGTAATAGGATTTTTACCGGAGAGAGTGCCTCTAATTTCTGCCACTAAACTTGCCAAGGAGCTCTACTCCAGAAGGCCTGAGTTTAAGTTCTTCGGATATTTCTCAAAGGTCTCCTTAAGGGATTTTAAAAACGATGAAAGGAGAGATAAGCTCATCAAGAAGTTCGACGCCTTTACCAGAGAGATTAAGGAGAAAAAGAGCCAGATTCCTTCCGAAACTCTCAAGAAGGTAAAAGAGGTTCTGGAGAAGATTAAAGAAGTTCTGGAAGAGCCTTCTGAGGAAAAGGTAAAGGAGGTAAGAAGACTTGCCGGTAGCGAGCTTTTCAGGATTTTAAAGGAGCACATAAAAGAAGAGGGGCTTTACACTAAGCCTTTAAAGGAGCTTGTAGTCAGCTCCGGAGATAAGATGTTCTTAAGGAACAATCCGGACAACGCAGGAATGCCTCTTATTGATTACAGGAAAGTGGACAGAATAGGAGTTGTGAGCCTTCCGAGAGTGGTAAGGACTCCTGAAGAGGGCTGGAAAGTTAAGAGAGTCCCTAAACCCTTGATTATGGGAGAACTCCAAGAGGGCAGGCTCAAGCCTATTCCCACAAAGGCCGACAGCCTTGTCCTTTCAAGGGAATACAGAATCTACAAAGCCGTTAAGCCTTTCTACGAAGGAAAGATAAACGGGAAAGAAGTTTCTCTTAATCAGCTCAAAAGCCTTTACGGTAAAGGCTTTGACGACTTTAAAGGGCTTGAGGCCATTAAAGAGGAGCTCGGGCAGTATAAGGCCGCAATGCAACTTGTAAGCTTTATTGACTACTTGAGGGAGAAGATAGGAGATGTTCTCTCTAAAGAGGGAGCAACGGTAGAGGAAATTTCCAAGGCTCTAAAGGAAGATAAGGTTATCAATGAGTTTATGGAGGGAATGAGGGAATACCTTGCAAGCAGGGGCAAGTATAAGGCCGTTGATATAAGGGAATACTACGAAGCAGACGTAGAACCCGGAAAGGTAGTGAGCAAGCTGGCCTCTCTCGGCGTGATAAAGAGGGACGCCAAAACAGGAGAGTTTAGAGTCTCTCCCGAGGCCAAAAAGCTGGACAAAAAACTCAGGGAAGAGCTGGGCTTAAAAACCTCTCTCAGGAACTTTGCTACCTTAGTTGCTATGACCTACAACTCTTCAAAATACCTTAAAGAGGCTCAATTCCCTCCTCTGGACAAAGAGGCCGAAAAAGTCCTTGCACAGATTCAAAGGGCAGTTTCTTTCGGAGAAAGGGGAATGCCTCTAGAGGCTCTTCCTTACGAATACGCTCCTAATCTCAGAACGTCTGAGGAGGAAAACGAAGAGCTCAAGGCACTTAAACAGGCTTGGGGCAACTACTTTGAGGCTGAATCTCAGGAAAAGGTTGCAGAGGTTGAATCTGAGGTTGAAAAGAGTGAAGTGGTTGAGGCTCAGGAAGAAGAGGAAAATGCAGAAGTTGTAGATGCAGGTATTCAGGCTCAGGAAGAAGAGCCCGAACAAACTCTTGAAGAAATAGACGATTACGACCTTAATCTATAAACCTTAATCAGGGAGGTTGGATATGGAAAAGAAAGGAAGGAACGAAAGGATAACTATAAAGGTTGCAGATATGCCTAAAGCCTTTTACTCAATTCCCGATAGGCCCTCTTTTATGAGCGTCTTTGCCTTTATTCAGACAAACAGGGCTTTAGGAGAGCTCTCAAGGGACGTAATTAGTGCAAAGGTAAGGGGAGTTGAAGAGATAAGGCTGGCCAGCGACAGGGCAAGTGCTTTAGGTCTTTACGGGGTTTTCTGGGCAAAGAGAGACGGAGAGGGAATCCTCTCCCAGATTAAGAACTTCCTCATTGAAAAGACAAAGGAGAGGAGGGAAGAAAAGAGCGTAGCCGCAATCAGAGGCCTTCCTAAGTCCTTGGTTGAGGCTCTGGAAAAGCTCGGAGCTGATTTTGTAAAGGACATAACCGATGCAGACATCGTTAAGGCTACTCTCTCTAACATCAAAAGGCTTGATATGAACTACAAAAGGGAAAGGGAAAACAGCTTTTCTGATGTAGAGAAGTTTTACGTTATGGCCGTTGAGGGAGACAGGAAAACGGTCTGGAGTCCTGTTGTCCAGAAAGAGATAGAGGAGTTTTCCAATAGACTTATAAGCAAGCTGAGAGCTCTCTCTGAGAAGTCTCTTCCGAAAGAGGAGATGGCCTCCCTCTTCCACTCAATCAACGAGGGAGTGAGCTACGAAGTTCAGAGGCCTTACTCCATCTACTCAGACATTATGAGGGGTAAGAGCCTCTTTGAAGCAGTAGCTCCCAGCAACCTCAACTCCCTTTTCAGCTTTAAGGTAAGCGAGGATAAGCTGGCCGCTGTTGTTTCAACTCTGAGGAAAGTTTACGACCCGTCCTACACTCCCGACGATTACGCTAAATACAGGTTTGCATCTTATATGGATTCACTATCTACTCCGGAATCTCTATCAGAAGCCTTAAAGAACTCAATGACTCCTGAGATGAAGCAGGTAGCTCAAAAGATGGAAAGGTTTTTCTTAGACTACGGATTTCTCCCTTACGCCTTTGAGGTTGTAGAAAAGGCCGAGGAAAAGGGAATAGAGAATCCCTTTGAGCTTGAAGATGAGAAGTTTATGGAGTTTATGGAAGAGGCCTTTGAGGTAAGGAAACAGCCAGTTGAGAAAGAGGAGAACCTAGAGGAAATTTCCGAAGAAGAGATAGAAGAACTCGGAATTGACTTTTAACTAAAAATACGCTCTAAGTCCCCTTCCGTAAGGGAGGGGATACAGAGCGACGCCGTAAGGCGTTGATTTGCTACAATATCTGTGGTGGAGAGCGAAATAGTAAGGTGTAATGCCAGCCTCCGTATTGAGTGGTTTCTGAAAGGAAAAGCTCAAAGATTAGCGATAGGTCTCACCCACCTTACGGGTGGTAGGGTCGGAGCGACCCGAACTCACGCCTGTGGAGAGGGCAATGGCGGGGCACTCCCAAAGGGGAGTGTTAGCTATCCCTCGCTGAAGCAGGAATCCCCTTGTGGGTCTTCTGGATGGGGAAACAATCCCCTACCAGAAGCTCCGTCCGTAAGAGCGGAGTAGTTCACGGAGGGGAAGATGTATTTCGGCATAGAGAAGGGAGAGGAGTATAGGGCCGTTTTAGAGGGAGACGGATACCACCTGAGCTCAAAGGGAGAGAGCATAGGAGCTTTAGCTCCTGTGCTCCTTGTTGCTTTAAGGAATCTCCCTCAAAAGGAGATAGAGAGGAAGGTAAGTTTAGAAGAGGTTAAAGAGGCCTTAATAGACGGACTGAAGAACTACCGTGAAAGGACTCTTTACCAGCTCTTGGGAAGAGTTTTCTGGGAAGATACTATTTTAGATTACGCCGACTCTGAAGAGGGAACTCTTTTAGCAGAGAAGAGGAAAAACTTTCCTCCTTTCCTCTACTTCCTTTTAAAGGAGAACGGAAATCCGATAGATAGCTCCTTGGGTTTTGAGGAAAACCTTGACAGGTTTGTTTACAGCCCTCAAGTAGAGAAACTGATTGAGGAATACTCAGATAAGATAAGAAAGGCCTCTACCTTTAAGGAGTTAAAAGACGTCCTTTTCAACTTTGACCTTGATTACGCTCAGGCTGTTAGGGAGCAGGTTAGGGAAATTATCAGGGAAGACTGGAACGAAGAGGAGGTAATTAAAGAGCTGAAGAGGTTTTCTCCGGTTTCCTACGCCATTTCCCAGCTTGACGAGGACACAGCAGAGGATTTGCTCTCCTACGACATAGACACTTCCATTAGTGCTTACAGAGCCCTCTTAAAGAGGCTTTCCTCCGTTTTGTCTGAAGAGGGCACGGAAGTTAACCTAGATGTCGTTTCCCTTGACGAAGGAAACTACCTAATACATCAGGTAGAGGGAACTATCTCTTTTGATAGAATACTTCTAGGAGGCCAAGAGGCAAGGAACATAACCGTTTTCAGCAGAGCCGGTTTTTCTGAAGAGGGAATAAGGTCGGTTCTTAAAGAGCTCTCTAGACAGGCGAAGGAGCTTGGAAGCAAGGAAATCGGTAGCCGTCTATTCCTTACCTACTCTGAATTTGAAGATGCTCTTGAACTTTTAGAAAAGTATAGAGACTTTAAAGAATCCTTGGAAGATGAGGAGGATTTCAACCCTTGATTCTGGTGTCTGAGAGCCTGTGGGGGGTTCACAAGCCTCCCTTTCCTGTAAAGGTTGTTTCTACCAAGGGAAGTAGCATAGTCCAGTATAACCTCAAAAGGAACGACTACGAGGTTTCTTCAGGTTTTGATTCAATAGCCCAAAAGGGGGAAGTTGTCCTTTTGGGGACAGACCTTGACCATACGGGAACTAAAGTAGCAACCGTTTTGGCTCAAAGGCTCAGGGAAAAGGGAGCAGTTCCTATAAGGTTTGCCCTTACCTCTAAAGGATACGGGTTTTTAGGTAGGTTTTACAATTCAAGGGAAATGGAGGCCTTTAAGAGCTACGATAGACTAACAAGGAGAATAAGCAGTTTTTTCAGGGAAAAATATCCCAACGCTCCTCCTACCGGTTTAACGACGGCCGTTTCAGTTTCAAAGGTTTACAAGGGTGCTAAAGAGGGAAAGAGGTTTAAAGTTCCTAAAGGGACTAATACTGCTTCTGTTATAACAAAGGCCTTAATGAGGGGGAAGAGCGTAAAGGGAGCTCTAAGGAAACTTCAGAACCTCTACCTCTCAGGAGAAATTGAATATCCGAGAGTTGACAACGACCTAATCCTTGATAAGCCCTTTGAAGTCTATGCTCACAGTCCTTTAACTTCCCTTGGATACAGGGACGAGGAAGTAAGTCCTTTTGAGGAGGAAGAGTTCCCTTTAACTCCCTATACCGTTCCCGTTTACCTTTCCCTAGAAAGGAGTGCAACTCCCTCGGTTGTGGGAAAGGAGACTGAGAAAATCTATCAGGTCTTTGACGAGAACTTAAAGGTTAGAAACGGGTTTGAAAGCTACGTTAGGGACTGCGTAGCCGTTGCAGAGGAGCTTGAAGAAGAACACAAAAGGCTCTTAACCGTCCTCTCTCCACGAGCAAGGAAAGAGAGGATAGAGCTTGAGAGGATAAGGAAAGAGGAAGAGCTGAAAAGGGAACTTTTAAGGAGAATTGAACTCTGGAAGGAAGAGGTAGAGACTGAAACTGAAGAGGACTACGGGCTGGAGTTAAATTAAAGGGAGCAGGACGGCCCTACTCCCTACGCTATCCTTTCTATCCTTGCTTCTTCTCCGTTCGGGAGCTTAACAACTTCTCCTTTCTTCTTGAGCTTTAGCCTCTGATAGAGAGGAGAATTAACAGAGATTACGTTGAATCCCTTTACCTCTTCTCCTCCTGCATAGGGAACGATAAAGACTTTAAGGCCGTTTGAGAGCTCTACGGCCGTCCAAGGGAGAACTACCTCCGGATTCTTCCTTGCAAGGATTGAATCGGTTCTAATCTCCTTTATTATCTCCTCTACTTCTAGGACCTTTTTCTGATAAAAGGCAAGCAGGTATTCGTTTTCATTTGCCTTTGCTCTCTCTCCGTCGTCGCTTTTTTCTTCAAGGCTCTTTTTGAGCCTCTCCTCATACTGTTTTATCATTTCTTCGTAAAAGGCCTTTTTTTGCTGGAGAACTTCTATCAAGCCTTTTACCAGCTCTTTCCTCATTCGTCTCCTCCTTTGTTTTTTTAAACTCCAGTTGAACCGTAGCCGTTTAGGCCTCTTTTTGTCGGATATATCTTATGCCATTCGTCGTAGATGTCCTTGCTTACTGTATAAAAGAGGTTTTTGGGAAATACAGGAGACTCTTTCCTCATCTGAACCATAAAATTTATCTGAATTACTGCCTGAGCTACTCTCGTGTTCTCCTCAATAAAGACCTTTCCGTCTCTCCACCTGATTTTTCCCTTAAACTCCCCCTCTTCCTTAAAAGGAACGCACTCTAAAAGGACTCCTATGTCGTCCCGATAAGTAGGCTCAATTGTTCCGGGAGCGTTGGGAATCCTCAAGGGAGTTTTCCTTGAAAGACCCGAGCGTGGAAGGACTGAAAGGTATAGTCCCAGCTCCGGATTAGCTCCCCACTTTACTCCCGTCGGAGCGACGATAACCTCTCCGACCTCTACCTCTAGGGGAGTTTTGGTAGCAAGCTCAAGGCCTATGCTCATAGAAAAGTCGTTGTTCTCAGGGAAGTAGCAGAGCTCTTCCCTTTCAAAAACGAAAAAAACGTCTCCGTATGTTCTTGCCTTAACCCTTGATAGGAACTCTTCGGGAGAGAGCCTTTCAATCATTCCCTACCTCCTTTTGCTTTTTCTATTGCTTCTTTCTCTATTAAGTCTCCTAATTCCCTTACGTCTTCACTTACAAGCTCTCTGACCAAGCTCCAGTCAAGTCCGGCTTTCATAAGTTTAACTGCACTTGGAGGAGATGCGTTGCTTCTGCCGCTCAAGGCCTTATAGAGAACCGGCATAGATACTCCGGATACTTTTGAGAGCCTGTAAATGCTCCCTATCTTTTCAGATATGAGCTTTTTAATCTTTTCCTTTTCCATAGCCGTCTCCTTAAAAGGTAGAGGTCTAACTTTTTTCACTAATAATGTATTCCTGAACGGAATATATGACAAGGCAGAAGAATTTGGTAAACTTTTAAAAAGGAGAGAAGATATGGAGCTCTTTCTATCGTTTATCTTCGGGCTGTGCATAGGAAGTTTTCTGAACGTCTGCATATACAGGATACCTAGAGGAGAGTCGGTAGTTTATCCTCCTTCCCATTGTCCGAGCTGTGGAAAGAGGATTAAGTGGTATGACAACGTTCCTCTTTTGAGCTATCTAATCTTAAGGGGAAAGTGTAGGGAGTGTGGGGAGAGAATCTCTCCCGTCTATCCCTTTGTGGAGCTCCTGACGGGAATCTTAACCTCTTTAACTGTATGGAAGTTCGGAGTAGGCCTTGAGAGCCTTAAATACCTGATTCTCTTTTACTACCTGATTGTAGTTTCCTTTATTGACCTGAAGTTTAAAGAAGTTCCGATTAGATTGAGCTACCTTGCCCTGATAACGGGATTCATTTTATCCGGGATTTCGGGGATAGAATCCTTAAAGAACTCTGTTATCGGAGCATCTCTGGGAGCCGGACTTGTTTTGTTTGTCAATGAAACTTACCTTTTCTTTAAAGGAGAAGAGGGACTGGGAGGTGGAGACGCCAACGTTATGGCCGTAATAGGAGCATTCTTAGGAAAAGATTCAGTTTTACCCGTTTTCTTTTTATCTCCTTTCTTTGGTCTTTTAGGGCTCTTCTTTATGAGGAAGAGAGAGATTCCCTACGTTCCCTTTATTTCTTTAGGAGCTGTTTCCTTTGTTTTCTTCAGGGACTTTTTCAAAATTTTCAGCTTTTAGGGGGTAAAAATGTCAAAAGCTAACAAAACAATTGCTCTTACTCCTCAAACTTACGAAGATTTGAGAGCTTTCAAAAAAATTCTTTCAAAGGTAAGAGGAAAGCAAACCACCTACGACGAAACAGTTTTCTTCCTGATAGACGCTTTATATACTCTAACTGAGTGCACAGAAGAAAAGGACAAAATCCTCAAAGAGTTCAGCAGGTTAAGCGACCTGATAGACGGAAAACTGAAGTCTGTAAACTTACAGCCTAAAGGAAATCTTGAAAGGTTTGTTTATACGCTTAACTACCTCTATCCGATAGATGAGTCCCAAAAGGAAAAGATTGAAAAGATAGCGGCCAAAACGCAGGGTTCTATCGTCGCAACTCTTTTAGGGATAATAAACATAGGCCTAACTCACTACGGAAGATTAACCTTTCTCCTTACTGAAAAGGACGCAGTAAGGTATTCCAATTTCCTTTCAAAACTCCCTAAAGAGGAAAAGGAAAAGGTTGAGAAAGAGCTAACCCAGACCCTTGAGACTGTTTTTAGAAAGAAACTCTCTATGCTTGAAAAGAAGTATTCAGGAAGAAAAAAATGATGCTTAAGGGGGGAATATGAAAGGTAGGTTCTTCTCTGGTTCTGAATATCTTTACGGTTTTTATAAGGCTTTTCAACCTATAAATCCCTGTGAGAAGTATGGGGGGTCTATAAAGGGTAGTTATTTTCTTTATCCTCCGGTTAATGAAGGAGGGGCAAAGGTATCTGATGAAGTAATCATTTCCCTTGCCCGTGCTGTTTCAAAGAAGGACAGCAAGGAGATTATTAAGATTGCCGAAAAGATAAACGACCTCTTTGAAAAAGGGAAAAGAGAGAGTTTTAGTTGCAAACTAACGGATAAGCCCTCTTTATGGTTTAAGTGGAAGAGGGAAGGAAACGTTAAAGGTGAAGTAGAGGGGGAGTTCCATCAGATAAAGGAAAAAGGCAGAGGAGGAATAACAATACTGGCCGTGATTCCAAAAGGTGAAGTAGGAGACGACCTTTTTATCAGAGCTCTACCTACATTAGAGCCTTTGATGGGAGAGAGGTTTTGCGAGCTTTTCAGGAAGCTCTGGTTCTTTTCGGGAAGCCCTAGTTTCAGAAATGTCGTTAAATACCTTATTTCTCATACCAGACCGTTGCGTTTTGTATGGTTGGGGGAATTGAGCGACGGACAGAATCTCTACGGTCTGTATCCAATGAACTTTATGAAAAGGCTTTCAAAAGAGGAAATTCTAAAGAGGGCAAAAGATAGAATAGAAGAAATGCAGGAGCTCCCTGAAGAAAGAATTGAAAAACTCTGGAGAGAGGTTGAGAAAATAGCCCATCAGCTCTTTAAGGAGCTGGATAAATTCCACAACGAGTTCAAGGAAAGAGCTTTCAGGCTTGCAAAGGAAAAGGTGCAGGGACTTACGGTAATAACCTACTCTTACAGCAAAGCAGGAGAGAAATATAGTGCACTCTTTAAGAAATACATTCCGGAAAACTTTTTTATCATAGCAGACAAGCCGGGAAAAGTGGAAAAAGACCTTGCAGACAATCTGAAAACGGCTGGGAGTTTTAAACCCAAAAAGATTCCCAGAGTCCTCTCTGCCGAAAAAGTTTCTCTATACAACTTTAGCTGGCTTGGAAATCTTCTTTTAAGAAAAGAGTTTACCAGAAAGGGTGCTCCTAGACCTGCCTTTTACTACCTTGCAGTTGCTTTTGCCCTTTACGTAGCAATTGTTGTAAGCAAATCTAGAAGCCTTCCCCTCTTTGGATTTAGCGGCAAAGAAAAGGAAGAGGATAAGTCTGATAGGGAAAAGATAATAGACCAGTTTATCGCCTTCTCAAGGCTCGTTTACGGTTTGGGAACTATGCTCCCTTTTCAGGGTTACGGAAAAGAGACTATGAAGAAAGGAGGGTGGAGCTACAAAATTCCTAATCTCCTTCACTCCTCTGCAAAGGACTGTAAGGAAGTAAAACTTTCATTAAGCAGGGGAGGAAATCCGGCCGAATTCGGCGGCCACATAATCAAGGAGATTACTACTGGATTTATTGTTCCCTCCTGCACTCTTGAGGAAGAGCCGGAGCTCTCTCCTCTTTCCCTCAGACACAGGCTAATTGAGTTTTACCGATATGAAGTAAGAAGAGACGGAGAAAAAACCGAAGCGAGGATAAAACTCCTCGGAAGGCTGATAAGGTTTGCAGGAGGAGAAGAGGTAGAGGTAGGAAATATTCCCAGACAGCTTGAGAATCCAATCTTTCTCGTTTCCGACCATATAGTCCCTCTGCATCTGTTGTCTGAGATGGTGGTAAAGAGATACGGACAGATAAAGGGATTTCCCATAAAAGTAAGAGTATTGGACGATTATCCTCTCACTCACTTTAGAAGTAATCAAGGAAAGTCTGATAAAAGGGCATATCTCCTTTTAAAAGAAAACTCTCCTACTTACTCTAAAGCAATAGGGGAGATACTCAAAGAGGCAAAAGACAGGCATTTTTATACAATCTTTGCTCCTCTGCCTCCTACTGCTAAGAGAATAACAGGGAGAAAGGGATTCGTAACCGGACACGGAGAGACTTACCTTGTCTATCCTGATACCAAGTTCTGGACTGAGAACGCAGGAGTGCTTGAGGTTATCTTTCTAGCTCTCGGAATTTTCAGGAACGACCTTAATACCGATTTTGCAAAGGAAAAGAACTATCTCTCAAACGACAGAAAAGCCGTCAGCGTTAAAAGAGGAACATACAGCTATGACTTTCCATTTAACTCTCTCCTTGTTGAGGGAATAGGACGCCTTGCGTCAATTTTTAAAGTGAAGGTAGAGTAAAAGAAAAAAAAGAGGGAGAGGACAGATGGTCGGCTCTGAGTTAATTGGAAGGCTTTTTGAACTGGGATTCCTCAAAGGTGCAGGAGAGATTTTTGAAGAACTAAAACAGCCGGTAAAGGATAAAGAAGAGAATCTCCTTTCCCTTGCAAGGAGTGGGGGAGTAGAACCGGCTTTTGCACAGAAGGTAATAGAATGTGGAGAGAACAGCTTTAGGGCTTACATAAAACATCTCAAGTGCAGTCTTTATCACCGTCTTGGAGAAGTTAAACCCGTAAGTGTTGACGAAGTAGTAGTGAATAGAATTCTGTATTCAGAGGTAGGAGAACCTCTTAACTTTGCCAACGCCGATTTTATCAGCTACTTTGAAACTGAAAAGGGAGAAAAGCTAACTGCAATACTTGAAATTACCACAATCGGTGCAACTGAGAGCCTGAGAAAGCTCTACCACGGACAGGTTGACGACGCCCTTGTCGGCAAGGGAAGAGGAATAAGGCCGTCGGTCAACTACCTCCAGAAAGACCTGATAGAGTTTGCAGGGGAGCTCTCGTCTTTCCTATCCGGAGTTGACCCTGTTGCAGTTTTAAGGGAAGAGGTAGAGGCAGTTAAGTTTGCTCAAGTTCTTGGAAATGCCCTTTCCCACGCTCTTACAGAGCTTGCTACTCCCTACTACTTTATAGGCATAGTCTCTCCACTCTTTGAATTTCCGAACGGCCTTTTTACTTTTGACCTGAAAAGGAAAGAAGAAGCAAGGGAAGTTCTTAAATCCCTTGAGTTTTTAAGGGAGGTAGATGAGGAGAGAATAGCTGAGTCTTTAAAAAGACTCAGGAGTTATTACAGGAGAAAGAAGGCCCTTGGAGTTGTCTTCCTACCCCCTGAAGATGAGCTCAAGGAAGCACTAGAGGAAGAGGTATTTGAAGAAGAGGTAGGAAGAATTGAGGAGGTAAGAGAAGATGTTAAGCGTCTGGTAGAAAAGAGCAATAACGGGGAGATAAACTTCTACCTGCACCCTGCCGGTGCAGGAAAGACTACCCAGATAATAAACCTTGCACTTTCAGAGGCCGAAAAGAAGGCAGTTCTCTTTATCTACTTTGCTCCGAGAAAGAAGGTAATAGAGGATAAAAGAGAAGAGGTGGAGGAAAAGGCAAAAGGAAAAGGACTTTCAATTATCTCTTTTGGAGTAAAGAGGAGGTATTCTGCAAGGAGGTCTTACGGAGGCAGGGGAGAAATAGACAAACAGGTAGGAAACCTAAAGAGTATTCTCGGGAAGTTTTATTCATACTATCTTCCCGAAAGCGATAGGCTGGCAGACATTACGGCTATATTTTCCACAACTCAATCCCTTTCAAGGACTTCTTTTGGAAAAACATCTGTGCATATCAAGAATATGGTTTCCCTCTTTGTAGAAAAAGCAAAGAAGGAGGGGAAAGAGCCACTTGTAATCTGCACCATAGACGAAATTACAGGAAGCGAAGGAGGAATTCCTGCACTTAAAGACCTTGCAGAGGATTTAAAATCCTTTTCTTCAATTACGAGAATTTTTGTCCTTGATGCCAATCTTCTGTGCGGCAAGGTATTGGAAGAATACATCGGTTGGGCTGATAGTTTTCTATCTCAGTCCTCTCACGCTCCCGAATTTCTGTCAAGGATAAAGGAAGAGGAGTATTCTTCTTCCCTTGAAGGGAAATTAGGGAAACTCTGGGGCTGGGAAGCCTGTTCCTATTCAAAACCCGGATTTCCTGCTAAGAAACTGGTTATAAAAGGCGTAACGCTTCCTTTAAAAAAGGGTGGGAGTTCAGAAGAGAGAAACAGGGAGAGAATAGAAAGTTTCCTGAAATTGCTCCTCTCTGTGGGAGAAAAGACATTTTTCTATCTTCAGAATAAAACTCTAGTGGAGAAACTGGGATTAGAGTTAGAAAAAAAGGGAAAAACCGTAGCTCTTATTGATTCAAGAAAAGTTATCGGAGATGTTAGAAAGGCAGACTACATACTTTCTACCTCTTCAGCTTCAAGAGGGATAGACATTCCCGTTGATAGAGCCGTCGTTGTAATTCCCTCATTCAGCCCTGAAGTCCAGCTGGGGGAGCTCTATCAGGCAGTATCCAGAATAAGAAGAGGGAAAGAGGATTCCGAAAGCGTTAAGGAGATAATTCTCGTTTATAGTGGCTCTTTAGAGAGTGAGGTGGATAAGTATAAGGCCGCAAGGTTAATTAAATTAGTCAAAAGGCTTGTTCTTTCCTACGCTCTTAAAGAGGGAGTTTTAAAGGAGAGAGTTGCCCTTTTGCCTCCGATACGGGAACACAGGGGAGACGAAAGTCTAAGCCTTGACAACCTGAAAGAGATAGAGGACTGGACGGGAGTAAAGGTTTTTTCTACTGCACTCCTTTACGGGAGTATTCCTAAAAGAAAACCTGATGTTATTTGTTATCCGTTCGCCTATTACTATAACGTAAAGTTTCCTTTAGAGCCTATTCTTCCTCTCTTGAAAGAGGCTAAAAGTCGTCTGCTTCTTATGTTAAAAGATAAAGGCTCGGGAATAAGAGAAGGTAGAGTAAAAGAGCTTTTAGATTTCCTTGAGCTTGCAGATTTTCCAAACGGGCTAAAGATTAAAGTTTCTATTGCTATCCATCTACCGATAGGACAGACTTTCAGGAAAGAAATAAGTGGACAAAAGTATGATGGGAAAAGAATAAACTATTTAGTCGGAGAAAGAGTGGGAGAAAAATGTATAGCCTTTTCAGACGGCTACCTGATTTTCCTGTTAAAACAGAAAAGGACTAACTGCTACGGTGCAGTTCCTAGAATTCCGATAGAGATTCTTAGCTGGATTTAAATAAAGGAGAGGTTCTATGAAAACAGCCGTAGTGTTAGCAGAGAAGAAGAGCTTGGCCGAAAAGATAGCCAAAGGACTGGGAAAGCCCTCTTTTAAGAAAGACCACTACGAAGTAGTCCACGGAGACACGAAATACCTGATTTACTACCTCTTCGGCCACATCTTACAGGTTGACCTTGAGAAAACTTTTGAAAAGGGCTACGGCCACTTTCCTCTCTACCTAAAGCACAGAGTAGCCCAAGGCAGGAACTCCCTCTTTAAGAGCATAAAAGAGGCCCTTGAAAAGGTTAAAAAGGGAGAATACGACTTTGTAGTAAGTGCAGGAGACCCTGATAGAGAGGGAGAGCTCTTAGTCAGGGAAGTATTAGAGGCCTGTAAAGTCCCTAAAGAGAAGGTAAGAAGAGCTTGGTGGAACGCCGAAACTCCTAAAGCAGTTGCAGAGGGAGTTTTAAAGGCAAGGCCTTTATCAGAATACGACGCCCTCTATCAGGCCGGAAAGGCAAGGAAGATAGGGGATTTATGGCTCGGAATTAACCTCTCAAGGCTACTTCAGGCTAAAAGCGGCAATCCTACTCTATCAGCTGGGAGAGTCCAGAGCCCTGTTTTGGTTTTAGTAGCTCAAAGGTATAAGGAGAACAAAGAGTTTAAGCCTGAGCCATACTGGATAGTCTATGCCCGACTAACTAAAGACGGCAAAACCTTTACAGCAAAGAGTTCCCAGATAAAGGAAGAGGAAAAGGCAGGAGAGCTCCTAGAGAGGCTCAAGGGTAAGAGCTCTTTAAAGGTTCTAAAGGTTGAGAAGAAGAGGAAAGTTCAACCTCCCCCTAAACTCCCTAAACTCTCAGACATTCAGGCTGAGGTAGGAAAGAAACTGGGATTAACCTCTGAAGAGGTCTTAAACGTCGTTCAAAAGCTCTACCAAGAGGGAGTCCTCTCCTACCCGAGGACTGAGGCCTCTTACCTTTCTAAAGGAGACCTTGAGACTGTAAGGGAGTTTTTCAGGAAAACCGGAAGGGACGGATTAATACCTAAACTATCAGACCCTAAAGTCTTAAAGAGGATAGTTAACGACAAGAAGGTAGCCGAAGCAGGCCACCACGCCCTAATCCCGATAGACAAACTCCCCGAAAACGCCTCTAAACTTGAGAAGGCCGTCTATGAAGCCGTCTTAAGAAGGCTTTTAGCAAACTTTATGGACGACTTTATCTACGACCAGACTACCGTTAGCTTTGAGGAAGGATTAACGGCAGTAGGAAGGAAGGTAGTTCAGCTCGGCTGGAGGGAGCTCTACGGAGTAAAGGTAGAGGAAGGAGAGGAAGATAGTGCCCAGACTCTACCACAGCTCAAAGAGGGAGAAGAGGTTAGAAAGGTTAAGGAGTGGGCTAAGAAGGACTTTACAAAGCCTCCTCCCCTTTACACTTCGGCCTCTCTCATTACTGCAATGAGGAAACTCGGACTCGGAACGGAGGCTACAAGGCACACTTACGAAAAAGTCCTCATCAAAAGAGGCTACTTAAAGAGGGTAAAGGGAAAACTTATCCCTACTCCGGAAGGGTTAAAACTTGCTGAAAGGATAAAGAGCCTCTCCTTTGCCTCTCCGGAAGAGACTGCAAGGTGGGAAAAGCTCCTATCAGAAATAGCCTTTGGAAGAGTAGATAAGGACAGAGGCTTTAAGGAGTTTCTAGAGGGAATAAAGAAACTCACTCAGGTTTCAATTAAAGAGCTTGAGGGAGAGGATTTTTCTTACCTTTCCAAAAAGCCAAGCCAAAAGATGATTAAATACGCCCTCTCTTTGGCTAAAAAGTTCGGAAAAGAGGTTGACGAAAAGAGGCTCAGGGAAGATTACTCCTACTGCAAGGGAGTGATAGAGGAGCTCTCAAAAGAGGCTCAAAAGCTCCCTCCCGAGCCCCCAACTCAGGCTCAACTAAAGTTTGCTAAAAGCATTGCACAGGAAAAGGAAATTGAAATTCCGGAAAAGGCTCTAAAAGATAAGAGGGAGATGTCCAAGTGGCTTGACTCGGTTGCAGGGAAGGGAAAGAAGAGGAGAGGAGCTAAAAGGAAGAGGTAGGATACCTCTACCTCTTCCTCTTCCTTTTGGAGTTTATCAGAATGAGTTTTTTGTAAACTCTTTTGTCTATTTCATCTTCTATGAGTCCTAACAGTTTATCAAGGGATTCTTTCGCAATAGGTATTCCCTCTTCCTCAAAGAAGAGGCTCAACCGTTTTCTGAGGCTCGGAGTAAGTGTCCACTCCTCTTCCCACTTAAGGTGATTCTTCTCCATCTTACTTACCTCTTTCTCCCTCAAGCCACATATGGAAGTTGCCGGTAGGAGTGTTAATAAAGAGCCTTACGTTGGGATTCTTCTGAAGGCTCTCGGCTATCTTCTCCTGAACGTCAAGCTCTCTCCACTTTAAGATGTTTGGAGTAATGGACTGGGAAATCATACGGTTGGCCTCGGCCTCTGCCTTTGCCCTTTCAAGACGGGCTTCGGCCTCAGCCTGAGCTTTTATGACCTTTTGAATCTTCTCGGTTTCGGCCTGAATTCTCTTTACTTCCTGCTCCCTTTTAGCCTTTTCCTCTACATACTTCATCTTTTCAGCTTCCTGCTTGGCTACCTGAACCTCTTTTATCTTACGCTGAATCTCCGGAGGGAGGAGAATGTTCCTGAGCTGAACTCCTACAACCTCAACTGCTCCTTTGGACTGTTTCTTAATCTCTTTCCTTATTCCCTCTTCAATCCTCGTGGCAATCTCAGGACGCTTTGTAGGTATAGCCTCAGCCGGATAGCGACCGATTACATCTCTAACAACCTCTCTAACTACGGGATTGACCAGCTTCTCTTCCCAGTTTTCGCCCCACTCCTGAAGGGTCTCTGAGGCCATATCGGGTAAGAGCCTATACTGGACTGTAAGCTCAACTGCAATAGGAAGTCCTCTTTCGTCAAGGACAGTAATTGCAGGTTTGTAGATAACTCCCTCTTTGTCCTTAAGGTCTTTAGTGCCTTTGTAGTTGATTGCGTGGACTTTCACGTCAACCTTTTTGATTTTCTGAACAACGGGAACTTTAAGATGGAGTCCCGGAGGGAGCTCCTTATCGTCGTATTTGCCGAATGTAATCTTTACCCCCACCTGTCCACTAGGAACGGTAGTAAAGGAATCAAGAGCTCCAATAGCTCCAAGCAAAATCGTTAGTGCTATGACTTTCTCTTTCATTGACGGCCTCCTTTAGTTAAAAAGTCTTGCAGGTTTAGAGCTTGGCTCTTTTCCTCCAGTTTTTTGTGGCACTCTATACACTTAAGCAGGACAAGGTGGAAAGAGGATTTATCTATCGTCTCTTTGTAGTCGTGGCAGTCAAAACAGTCTGCACCACAACGGCCGTTCAAGGCCTTATCTGAATGCCACCTATGGCAGTCTGAACAAAGGGAAAGGGCTTCGTGGTCTTTATCTTTCGGTATAGTATGGCACTCCCTACAATCAGAGGAGCAACCAAGAACAGGTGCAGGAAGGGAAAGAGCCAGCATAAGAGCAAAAAGAGCTCTCCTCATTTCTGTATCTCCTCAAACAGTTTAAACAACTGAGATTTTATGTCTTTATCAATGATGATAAGATGCCTGTATCCGACCATTTTTGCTACTTCTTCAAACTCTTCTACTTTTATGCACTCGCATTGCTCTAAATCTACAATATATTCAGGTTCAGTATTAATATTTCCATTGTTTCCAATGCTCTCAATATCCTCAATATCTTTAAGAAGGTAGGAATAGTCAGCATAACACTCTAAAACTTTAATATCATTAAGGAGATGGGAGTATTTTGAGTCAATGACTGTTATATCTAGACTATCGCTTTGGTCAACTATTTCTATCTTTTTGTTTTTATACTCAATTTCATAAGTATACCCATTCCTTTGTAGCAATTCTGCTCCGAAGATTTTTAATACTCCTCTTATCAAACTCTCGTTAGTCTTAATTTCTTCTCTCGCTCTTCTCTTCTTTTCTTCAAGCCTGCACTTTTCCAGCATTTCCTTTATCAAAAGCTCAGGATTAGGAGACTTTTCCATTATTACTCTCCTTTAGTGCAAATGTCTTTATTTTTCCTCATCAGGAGCAAAAACCTAATTAACTCCTGAACCGACCTCAATCCCAGCCTTTCGGCGTTTTTCTTAGCCCTCTCCTTTTCCTCTGGAGTGTAGGAAAGGTAAAGGGATTTTCTTTCCTCTCCCCACTCCTCTATTTCGGGAAGGAGAGGGTAATAGGTTGTAGGATTAAGGGAAAGGGCCTTTAAAAGGGCTGAGGCTGATTTCAGTCCCAGTTCCTCGGCCTTCTTCCCAAGTTTCTCTACTACGCTTTCCGGGAGCTTTACCTCTACAACCTTTCTTTCCATAAAACCTCCTTGTTTGAGTTTTAATTTAGTCTCTGCTTTTGTTGTTGTCAATAAAAAACTTGACAAATGTCAAACTAAGTCTAAATTTGGTAATAGAGATGTATATTAACCTTTTCCTCCTCTTTGAAAGGGGCAAGGAAACCCTCCTCGGGAGGGATTTTTTATTAGAGGAGAGTAAAAAATTGGGGAAAACAATCTGTGTAAACTCTTTTGTTGGAATAAACAAAATACTCAGAATAATGAGGAGAAGAGCTAAACAGCTGGGGAGAGAAGAGGTAATTAAAGAAGCAGTAGAAACTGTATCTTCTCTTCCGGAGAGCTATCAAGGAAAACCAGCAATAAGAATTTTGTCGCACTTTGCAGATGAATTAGGAATAAAGATTTACGACGGAGATAAGCCAGAACCGGATAGGCCCATTTTTATAACAAGTATTACTGCAAAGGGAAAAATTATGGGAAAACTGCTGGGTGTAGAGCTTAAAGAGGATAAGATTTACTGCTACAACGGAGAACACTTATACGAAGTGGAATGAATTTTCGCAGTTGGGGAGGGTAAGGTGAAAGTTCTCGTTTTTGATACTGAAACAACGGACTTTAACGGCTACATAATAGAAGTTGCCTGCGTTCTTATTGACATTAGAAACAAAAAAGTTCTTGATTTTTGTGCTACTGCTGTAAATCCTCTTTCAAAGGTTAGTCCTTTTGTGGTTAAAAAGTTCTTCATAAACGAAGAAGCTCTGCAAAACTATTCCACTTTTGATAAAGTCTGGTTTGATAAAATTTCCCATCTCTTTAAAAATGCCGACCTACTTGTTGCTCACAATATTGAATTTGACCTAAAGGTTTTCTCAAGAGAAGCAAGCCGATGGAGGTTTACTATTCCCAGAAAGGAAACTTTCTGCACCTGTCAAACTGCAAAAGAGTTCTTTAACCTTGCTAAAAAACCTAAACTAGAAGAACTGGCCGAATTAGTTGAGGTTGATACCTCAAAAGTTGAGAGGTTTTATGAGAGACTGATAGAAAAATCCTCTTATAATCCTTCAAGGATAAGAAAAATGCCCTTAAAATACCACAATGCTCTTTACGATACTTCCACTCTGGTCTTTGCCTACGCTAAACTTTTCTCTTCTATGAGAAAAAGACGGGGAATTCTTCCGTGGGGAGTTTAAGGAAAGGTATAGAAAAAACCGTTGTAGTTTCTGTTTCAGGAGGAAAGGACTCAAGTCTCACGCTTGCCCTTGCCCTTGAAAGGTATAGAGCAAGCTGTATTCCTGTTATTGCTGTTTTCTGCGACACAGGTTGGGAACACCCATTAACTTACTCCTACCTTGATGAGCTTGAAAGAGCTCTCAGGATAAGGATAATCAGAATAGGAAGAAAAGGGGGAATGAAAGCTCTTTTAGAGAAAAAAGGGATATTTCCCTCTTTTAGAAAGAGGTTCTGCACTCGTCTTTTAAAAACAGACCTATTCAGAGATTTTCTCATAAAGCTCCACAAAGAACTCTCTTTTGAAGAGGTAGAGGTCTGGACTGGAGTAAGGAAGGAAGAGAGTTCCTCAAGGGAGGAGACAGAGGACTTCAGGCTACCAGCTGGAGTTCCTCACCCTAAAAACGGCCTTAAGTATCCTTTCCCAGTTAGCTACATCTACCCGATAAAAGACCTTACTAAAGAGGAAGTTTTTAAAGAGCTCCGAAAGAGGAATATCCCTATCAATCCTCTCTACCAGATGGGATTTGATAGAGTAGGCTGTTATCCCTGTTTAGCTTCTTCAAGGAGTATCGTTCAGGTAATAAAGGCCTCTTTAAAGGGAGATGAGTTTTCAAAGAAGAGAGTAGAGGAGATAAAGGAAATTGCAGGAAATCTGAACAAACAGGTTCACCCTGATTACACTCTCTCACAACTTATTAAAAGAGCCCAAAGGGAGTTAAGGGACGAAGAAAATCGCAAGAAAATGCTCAATCTCCCTCTGGAGTTTTAAAGTGGAAAACCTCTACCTCTTTGAGATAGAAGAGTTTAATAGAAAGAGGGAAAAGGCCTCTTTCGTTGAAAGGATTAGGCCTTTTATCAAGGCCTATCAAAGGAAAAGGCCAAAGGTTAAAACTTACTTCGGAGCTCCTCAAAAAGCCCTCGGGGAGCTCTTAGCTGAAATAGGGATAGGAGCTTGCGTTTCTCCCTCTACGAAAAAGCATTTTGACTCTTACGCTTTTTATTTCATAGATAATGGAGCGTTCGGCTACTGGATTAAGGGAAAGGAGTTTAACCCTACTCCCTTTTTAAACCTTGTTGAAAAGTCCCTTAGAGCCAATAAAAAAGCAGACTTCTTAGTTCTTCCAGACCTGATAGGCAAAGGTAAAGAGAGCCTTGAATTTTCCTCAAAGTGGGCTGAGGAGCTAAAGGGAGTAGGAATCCCTTTTGCTCTGGCTCTCCAAGATGGAATGGAAGAGGTAGAGGTAGAGGAGTTTGTAAGAGTTCACGACATCAAGGTTCTCTTTGTGGGGGGAACAACAAAGTGGAAGTGGAAAACAGCTCCAAAGTGGGTTAAGCTGGCCGAGAGGTTAGGAATAGAATGCCACATCGGGAGAGTTCCATCTGTCAAAAGAGTCTATCAGGCAAGGAAAGCAAAAGCTCACTCAATAGACACAACAGCGGTCTTATGGGAAGAGAGGAAGTTTAGAAACTACCTGCAAGCCCTCTTTTCAGAGCTCCCAGCTTTAGGGAGCTTGTTTTGAAATTCAAAACTCTGCTATTCGGCTGAAATCCACTATGTTCTCCCTTGACATATATTCCCTGTTGGAATATATTAAGTAGTGAAGAAAGAAAAAATGAGAGGAGGTAAAAGATGGTAGAGGTAAGAAGGAAACTGGAAGAAATAGCTGAAAGGGAAGTTAGAGAAAGAGCAAAAGACCTGCTTGGCCTTGAGGGGGAGCTTGAGAAGTTGGTGGAGGAAATCTTAACCCCCGACAAAGAAGGCTACGCTTACACTTGGGCTGAGCTTGTTGGAGAGGTTATTGGAGAGGTCGTAGGAAAAAAGGAACTCGGTTTCTATCCCTTAGCTGAAAGCTGGGATTTACTCGCCGTCAAAGGAAACAGAGTCTTGGGAATAGTGAGTCCAGAAAGAGCTCCCTATATCGGCTGGTCAGAGCTTATTGAGGCCCTTTCAAATGTAGAGAAACAGGTTAGGAAACTCCTAAAGATAAAAAGCAGGGAAAAAGAAAGAGCCAACTATTTCAAGTTGGTAGATGGAGATGGGGAGTATGGGATAGTAAAAGTTGCTCTTTCTAAAAAGGAGTTTGAAAAGCTCCTTGATGAGTATAGAGAGAGCGACCCTGATTACGACAATGAAGGGCTAATAGAGTTTCTAAAAGAAAAAGGGATAGAGGCTGAGCTGATAAATCCAGAGGAGATTTACTTCTAATCGGGGAGCTCTCTGAGAGCTCCCTCTCTATAAAACCGAGTTGGGGGGAAAGATGTTTGCAACAGCACACGAGAAGAGGGAATTTGCAAAGAAAAAGTATAACCTGCAAGGCTACATAGACAAGGGCATTATAAAGGAGGCAATTGACTTTGAACAGGTAGAGGTAGCAGTAAAGGTAGGCTACATCTACGATAGAGAAAGAAACCTTGAAAGGGAGAGCTTTTCTCACAACAAGGACTGGAGATTTGGAGAGTGGCTTGAGAGGACAGCTCAGGTCTGGAAAACAGAAACAGAAAAGGAGCTCAAAGAGAGGGAAGAAAATATTGACAAGTATGTTCAGCAGGCCCTTGAGAAAAACAGGTTCTTAAGGGAAATTCTCAAGGCTCTTAAAAGGGAAGGCCTTGAGAAAGAGATTATCGTAAGGCAAGCCTTTACATATCAGGACCTTGGCTGGGAACACTATGTAATCTTTAAGCTCCCTTTTCCCGGAACCTACCTTGACTACGGAAATGAAGGCAAAAGGAAAGCAATCGTTTTCCTGCCTACAAAAGAGGAAGACAACATAGCCTATGGAATTCTCAAGTATCCTTCCTTTAACCTGCAAGGGGGCTACTGGGGATTTACAGGAATGGATATAGACGGCGACACTTTAAGGGTTTGTGAATAATAAGAGGGAGCTCTCTAATGGGAGTAGGGAATCTTCTCTTTCTCCTCCTTGCTCCCGTTCTCTTTGTTCTCTTCTGGTATGGCCTTTACCTTATTGCGACAAAGAAAAACTCTAAAGAGCTCCACTCTTCCCTTGAAAAGATTGCCGTTATAACCTTTGTGTCTCTCTTCTGGTGGGGAGGGATTATCTCTTTCCTCTTTAAGCTTTCTTCCTTTATCGGCTTTCCCTTTCTTCCTGAGTTCCTTAAAGAGGTTAAAGAGCCCTTTCTTTACAGGCGTATTATCACTCAGGGTTACGGACACATAGACCTTGTGGCTCTTTTCCTCTTTTCGGCCTTCTTCACCGTTGCCGAAATTAAACTCTGGAGAACTCTTGGCTGGAAAGTCTCGGTAGTCGGCACACTAATAGCCCTATCAGGCTGGATTGCAGGGCTGTTTTAAACTTCTACAAGTCGTTTACACAACTTTCGTTTTCGCAGACTACCTTTGCTATTTCTGAGAATCCCTCTGGGAGAGAAATTCCTTCTGGAGCTATGAGGTTGAAGAAGTAATCTTCTTTGGCTACTCTTTGTTTTCCTGAACTATCTACCACATTGCAGATGTAGGAATTTGAAAGCATATTTTCTGCGAAGAGATTTCCTATAAAGATGCTGTTATACAGTTTTGCGTAGTCCCTTGCAAGGACAGTAGTTCCCCGTATGATTGCTCTATCTGTGTAAAACAGATTTGTATCTATGACAGCTCTTTTCGGGTCTGCAAGGTCAAATATTTCAATATTTCCTCTGCTATATAGTAAAAGGCTATTTGTTTTTATTGTTAATAACGAACTCTTATCTGCATACTTAACGGAGACATTTCTATCCCAAGAGAAAAAGTATATAGCTTCTATTGTAGATTTTCCTTCAACATTTATGTATGTTTTTTCTCTTCCAGTTCCGTAGGTGTAAAAGAAGTTTGATTTAATTCTACCGTCGTTTAACTTTAGCGTTATCTCTCGGTCGTTGTTCAGTCCATAGTAGAGATATTCGCTCTCTACCGTTCCTCCTTCTACATCAAGTTGGCTGTTTCCTCCAAAATAGAGGCGTTTGGAGTGAAGTTCTCCCCCTTTCTCTACTATTACCTTCTCTCCATTTTCAAAAGAGACGTCCCTAATGTAAAGGTTTCCCTTTATTCTCAGCACACAGTCGGGAGAGGAAATAATACTGTCAACCAAAATCGGAGCGTTTCCTACAATCGTTGTCTCCCCATAGCAGGTAAGAAAAAATATTCTTGAAATTCCAAACGGGACGGAGTAGCTATACCAGTCAATACTGTTATCTTCAAATTCCTCTCTAAATTCTGGGAACTTGAGATTTCCGTTCTCAACTACCTTATCAGCCGAGCTTGTATCGTCAAAGTAAACTTCTCCATTTGAATAAGCAAGTCCCAAGTGAGCTCCATTTTCAAGATAGATATCTCCAGTTGAATAAACCTTATCTATATCCTTGTATTTCTCTACCTTCGTGTCAAAGTTAGTAACAAAGGTTACGTCCTTTGGATTGTTTCCAGCCGGGTCGTCTGGAACGTAAATACCTGCATTACTGTAAAAGTATTCGTTGAAGTAAACCGTAAAGTTCGGATTTGTAGTTCCAGCTATCTTTTCTCCGTCCCAGAAGTACGAGCAATAGTATCCTCCACTAATGTAAGCGTTCGGAGAGTAAACTAACGGCAGTTTTCCAGCTGAAGAGCTCTTGGAGAACTTAGCTCCTATTCTCACGATTCCTTTATCGCTCTTTCCCTCTACATAAACTACTGCAACGGTAGGAGATTCAAACTTGACCTTTACGGTTATCTTTCCTTTATCTAACTTGTAGTCCTCTATCTTTGAGGAGAGAGATTCAGAGTAGAGAGGAAACATTCCATATCGGTCTTTTTCATCGCAGTATTGGTCTGCTCCTGAGCAGTCCCCCCATACTGCATCGTTTTTTAGCGATTCCCTTGCTATCTGAAGTCCGGCCGACGCTAATACAGAAGCGTTGCTCTCTCCCTCTATTACCTGATTGGAAGAGAGCTCCCTGTTTACAAAGTCCTGTATTCCTGAGACAATCCCAGCAATGCCGAGTGCAACAAGTAAAGCTACAACGCTCCACATAGTTTTCTCCTACATTGGAGTTAGAAAGATTATCCTCTCCCAGTTTCCACAACCTACCTTAACTTTTACTCCCTCTCCCGTTTCTGTAAGCTGAAAACTGCTTGCTCTCCACTTTGTTTTAGGAAGGTAGAGTTCTTTACAGTTTTTGTAGGTAGGGAAGATATACTTACCGTCGTATCTGAACTCTATCGTGCAACCGTCTCTGTAATGAAGTATAAGAGCATCTGAATCTGTTTCTACTGAGTCTAAATAGACTCTGCTTGTTAAAAGTCCAGTTTCAAACTCTGAAAGGGAGCAACTTTGCTCTTTTTCTACCTGATTTAATCCGGCTAATACAATTTGAAAGACAGCAGGAACGGAGAAAAAAACGATAGTCGCTATTAAAGACGCAACTACCAGCTCAAGGAGAGTAAATCCCTTTCTACCTCTACCTCTTATCAACGTAGGTTTCTCCCTTAAAGGTTTTCTCTCCGTCCTTGATAACGACCGTTCCCTTTATTAAAGTTCCCCTAACAGGATAGCAGGAGAGCTCTTCTTCAACTCTCTTTCCGGCTATCTCAACTTCCCTCTTTTCGTAATAAGAGTCGTTCTCTGCACAGACCTTTTCAAGGTATATCAAGCAGTTCCTCACTAAACTATTCATAGTCCTGTTTTCGTCTGCTAATGCTTTTAAATACAGAGTGTAAAATCCCTCCGACACAACGGATATAACAAGAGTTAATATTAGCCCGGCTATTAAGACATCTACAAGGACTGCTCCCTTTCTTTTCATTCTATCTCCTAAGCAGGTTAACTGCTACTCTCATTAAATCTGCTCCTCCTTTTTGAGTAAATCCAGCAGGGATAACTACTTCTTTTATAAACCTTTCAGCTCTACCTACGTATCTCTCAGTTGATAAGCGTCTGTCAAAGCTTATCTGCTTTAAACAGACCGGACAGTAGATTCCGGCTTTATCTATTTTTCCGTTTTTGTCGTAGAAAAGAGCTATTGAGAAGTATTCGCAGTAGTTGTTTCTACCGCAGTTGAAACAGGTAAGCTTTTCAGGTATCTGCATTTTCTTTTTCAGGTTGAGGAATTCCCTTAAAAGCTGTTTTTTCTCCCTCTCTACGCTTGCTTTAGCTTGCAGGAGTTTTCTAACCTCTACGTAGCTTGCTCCTGCTAGTATTAATCCAGTTCCTAAAAGTATTCCTGTTACGTCCAACTTAAACCTCCCCTACCAAGCTATACGGCACTATTACTAATTCTCCCGAATTAAGTCTTACTTTAAGGTAAACTTCTGGAGAGCTGTCCACTACAACTCTATCGTCAACTAATCCTTTTCCAAAGGGAGTTGTAACCGTTTTACCTTTCATTTTCCTTGATTCAGTAAACTCAATGAATCTCCTTATTACGTCGTCCTTGTAGGTTCTGAGAGATAGGTAGCCGTCTGTATAATCCCTTATCCTCTTCTTCTCAAGCTGGACTAACCAATTCTTAACAATGCTTTTTTGAACAACTGCTGAGTTTTTCTTTAGTATTCCCTTTCTAACTCTTTTTTCCAACCAACTGCTGAATTCCTTTAGGTCGTTTATAAACTGTTTGTTCTTAAGTCTCTCCATTCGTTCCTCCTAGAGCTTTTTAACCAGAACAACCTTTCTTTCAAGCAAGTTCCCTATCTGATGGAGGTAGAGGTGGATTCTTTTACTATTCAGGTAGTAGTGAAAGTTCTTTTTCTCTATTATCACTATCAAACAATCTTCACACATTTTGCAGGTAGCTGTTAGTCCGTTTGACTTTAGAAAGTTCTCTATCTTCTTTAAGGAGTTGTTAAAGTTTTTCCTTTTCATTTTTCCTCTTCCTCTAAGAGGTCTAATAGTTTCCCATTGTATATTCCCCCAACTATGAAACCTCCTCCTTCTACCTTCCTAAAGCTCTTTGGAATGAATCTAATTTCTTTGTTTTCTACTTTTAGTTTCACCTCTATATTAGGTTCAATCGGAATAAAGTCTGGAAGAATTACAGATAACCCTTTTCTTGAAAGGTCAAACAGGTATCCCTTTCTTCCTTTTACCTCTACCTCTATCTTCCTCTTAGGGTAAAGAACAGTTCCAACTTCTAATGCAGTTTCTTCCTTCAGACTGTTTAGAACCTCGTCCGGAGTAATCTTTCTAAGGAGTTCCTCTAAAGAGGTTTCTCCCCTTTCAATTTTCCTCAGTCCGTTGTTCCAGAGATTCCTGAATCCCCTTTCTCTCAAGTAGTGTTTTATTTCAGTCGGAGGAGATTCCTTTACGATGAGCTCTTTTAGGTGGGAATCAAGCTCTAAGACTTCTATTACGGCAGTTCTACCTAAATAACCGTTTTGACACTTATCGCAACCTACCGGATAATACGCTTCGTCAAACGGCAGGTTGTATTTCTTTACAAGCTCTACCGGTATCTTCCTCTTTTCCTTACAGTAGGGGCACAGTTTTCTTATGAGTCTTTGAGCTAAGAGTAGCTTTATCGTTGACGCTATGAGAATTGGACTAACTCCTAAGTCTTTTAACCTCTCTATTGCTCCTACCGAATCGTTAGCGTGGAGAGTAGTTAAAACGAGGTGTCCTGTTAAAGATGCTCTAACGCTTATTTGAGCTGTATCTTCGTCCCTTATCTCTCCTACCATTATGACGTCTGGGTCTTGTCGGAGAAAGCTCCTGAGAACGACCGGATAAGTCCTGTTTTGCTTTTCGTCAACCTCTACCTGAACGATTCCCTTGCTTGAAAGGTCAACCTCCACAGGGTCTTCAACGCTTAAAATAGCTTTTTCTCCCTTGCTCTTTTCTGCTACCTCAATCAGGGAGAGAATCAGGGTAGTTGATTTTCCCTCTCCCGTTCCTCCGGTATCTATTATCATTCCGTAGGAGCTTGAAAGGGTCTTTTTGTATTTCTCTAAATCCTCTTTCTCAAATCCCAAGTCCTCTAAGGAAAACTCTTCAAGGAGCTTTTCGCTCCTTTGAATCCTCATAACAGCTCTTTCTCCGTAGCGATAAACAGGAACGGTAGAAAGTCTTACCTCTATCTCTCCAGCTAAAGGTAGCTTTTTTCTGAATTTCCCGTCCTGTGGAGTTAAGGAGTTAGCAATGTCAAGTCCTGCGTAAGACTTCAGTTTATTTATAATTCTTTCAGCATACCTTGAAGATGGATAGACTTTAAAGGGAGTTAAAATACCGTTTTCCCTAAACTCTACAACTGTTTGTTTTTTTCTCGGAGTGATGTGAACGTCTGAAGCTCCTTTTTTTATTGCACTTGTAAGAAGAAACTCTATCAGTTTATCAACTTCACTTTCAGGTAGTTCTCCTTCTATTTCTTCTGTTTCTTCTTCAAGTTTTATCTGTTGCTCAATGAGTTGCAGGGTTTCCTCTCTGAGCTTGATAAAGTCCTCATCAGAAAGGAATACTATTTCTGAAGCGTTAACGTCCTTTGCTATTTCGTAAACAGAGGGATTTAGCTTATCAGACTCTTTTGCAAGGAGCTGTTTGTCAAGCGTAATTAAGACTCCTTTATCCTTATACTGTTCGGATAAGTTGAGGTCAACGTCCTGTGGAGAGTATCTCACGGCTACCTCCTGAGAATTGCTCTTTTTGTCTTAACTTCAGTTTCTTTCCTCTTAAGACTTACGCTGAAGTAGTAGCTACCGTCGGACTGCTTTATTCCACTTACAAAAACAGGTTTGTTCAAACAGAGGACTTTTTCTTTTAAATCCTCTAACGTTCCTTTAAAGAAGAATTCTTCCCTGTTTCCGATTTCCCAGAAAATCCCTTCTAGGGAGCAGGAAGAACCGTCTTTTACGGGTTTTACTTTTTCCTTATACAGGTAGTAGTTTGATAATTTGAACTTTAAATCTTCTCCCTTTTTCGGAACTGTTGTTAATATTTCTACCGTTTTGTTTTTCCCGTCGTAGATAAAGGAAGAGCTCCCTGATAAAAATGAAAGAACTCCCAAGTTATACCTGTATTGTGGAATCTGAGTTTTGTGCTTTTTCCTTACTGCACTTACTACCGTTCTCTTTTCTCTTTTCTGTTTAAAGTTTTTATAGAACTTTTGTCCGTAGTAGGTAGCAGGAATTAGAGCTAAAACAATGAGGGCCAGCACTAAAACCTTTTTAGCCTGTGGATTTTCTCTTAGTTTTGCAATCAGTTTTTTAGTTTCCTCTAGGAGGGAACGCTGGGTTATTAGGTAGGAAAAATACTCCTCTTTTACCTGAACCGAGAGTTTCTTTGTTCCGTTCTTAGGAACTGCTTCAGCTATTTCAATTGCTTTTTTTATCAGCTCTTCAGCTTTTGTTTCGTCGCTTGAGAGGAATCCAATTATCCCTGAACTGATAGCTCTCTTTTCCGAGTGGAGAATAGACGCAAGAGCGTTCTCTTTCGGAGATACGGAATACTTCCTTATCTTATTCCCGTCATACGCTACTGCAAGAAGTAGGTCTTTTTCAAAGTCTATGTAAAGGTAAACCCCCTTTATTCCCTGCTCTAAAAGTTTCCTAACTGCAACGGGAAAAGCGAGCTCTTTCTCAGTAGGTTTGTGGTCGTATGCAAAGACGAGAGTCTCAGTAATCGGAAAGAGGAAAACTTTGTCCGTCTTTAAAACGCTCCTTGCAACTTCTAAAGCTCCTTTAGGATTTGCTTTTATTGACGGAACTTCTACAAGCATTTTTTCCTCCTAGTTAGTGCAGTTGTTGGAAGAGTTTTCCTATGTCAAACAGAGGCAAGTAGATAGCAAGTAGAACTGCTAGCACAAGTCCTGCACTTACCAAAAGCATTGCAGGTTCTACTGTTGACTTAATAAACTGCATATGAGCTTGAAATTTCTCCCTCAAATACTCCACTATCTCCTCAAGCTCCTCTGAGAGAGCTCCGGATTCAATTCCGAAAACGACCAAACTCTTTACAAGAGGGGGAACATAAGGGTTCAGCTTAAGAGCTTGGTGGAAGGGTTCTCCTTTGTGGATAGCTTCTAATACTTTGCTCCAAGCTTCTTTTAAAACGCTGTTGTTTGTGGCTCTCTCTATCATCTCTATCGCTCTTTGTGGGGGAATTCCGGAAGAGTAGAGAATCTCAAGCTCTAAAAAAGCGTCGTAAACGTGAGCGATGAGTATTGTATCCTTGATAACCGGAATTGAGAGAAGAAGTGAATCCACCGTTCTCTTAAACTTTTCTGAGTCTTTGTAGAGCTTTACGAAAAGGAAAACTGATAGTGCAGAAAACATCAGGATAACAGGAAGGAGTTTTCCGAAAGCATTTAAAAAGGCTATCATAAACTTTGAGTAAGCAGGGAATTCAGCTTTGGGAAATTTGCTGTATAGCCTTTCAAACTGTTTTATCAATTTGGGAGCGTAGAACATAAAGCCGATAGTTATCGTTATGATTAACGCAGGAGTAAAAAGGGCTTCAATCAGCTTTTTCTTTATCTTTGCTTTTTCTTTAAATCTGTCCCGTAAATGGAATAGAACTTCAGCTAATTTACCGGTTTCCTCTCCTATTCTTATAGTTTCTATTACGCTTTTGGGCAGTTTCCCCGTTCTTTCAAGAGCTTGGGAAAACTTTAATCCCTCATTTAGATAGGAGAGGACTTCGTAGAGGAAGAGAGAAAGTTTAGAGTTGAACTGTTCTTCTATCATATTGAGGGTTGCTTGCTGAACACTTACTCCAGCTTTAAGGTAGCGTCCGTAAGTTGAAAAGAGAAAACTCCACTCTTCGTTGCTTATCGGAAAGATTGACGCTACTGCTATTTTCTTTTCTTTCAGCTTTACAGGAATTATTCCCTTCTTTTTAAGAATCCTCTCAGCTTCTTCTTTTGTGGGAGCAACTACTATTCCTTTGTCTTTCTTTCCGGACGGGTAGTATCCTGCGTATTTAAACAGTTTCATATCAGCTCCCTATTGGACTATTAAAGGGTCAAGGTATCAATTTCTCCAGATTTAGCGATTTCTTCTGTTTGAGAAGGGGAAATGATGCTGTCTGCCTCTACCTCTACCTGAGACGGGTCAAACTCTATGCCGTATTTCTTAAACTTAGCTAAGAGTTCCTGTTCTCTGAGGGAGACTGAATAAGCTCTCTCAGGTGGGAGTTCTCCTTTAGCTACGAGTTCAGCTAAAGTTTCTTCAAAGGTCTGTCCGTAAGGAGAGTTTTCAAGCTCTGCATATACCTGCATATCTTTCCCTTCCTTGATTAGGTTGCGAATACCTATGGTAGGGTAGAGGAATTCGTAAACGAGAACTCTCTTTTTGCCGTCTTTAGCTTCTAAGAGCTTTTGAGCTATTATTCCTCTTAAGGACTTCGCTATCTTATCCCTTATTTCCCTTTCGCTGTCTCCCATACTCACAAGACGCTCAATTGTGCTTACTGCATCGTTTGTGTGGAGAGTTGAAAATACAAGATGTCCGGTTTCAGCCGACTCAAGGGCTAGCTTGAGAGTTTCTTTGTCTCTTATCTCTCCCACAAGGATTACGTCTGGGTCTTCCCTTAACGCACTCCTTAGTCCGTGAGAAAACCGTATGAAATCTGCTCCTTGCTCTTTCTGGACTATTTGACTCTGTTTGGGTTTGTGGACGTATTCTATCGGGTCTTCAAGGGTTATGATGTTCAGCGAAGCTATTTCGTTTATTTTGTCTATTATTGACGCTAAAGTAGTTGATTTTCCCGAACCTGTTGCTCCTACCACTAAGAGGAGTCCTCCTACTTTTCCCTCTTTTATCCCAGCTATGACTTTGTTTATCCCTGCAAGAACTCTCTGTGAAAAACCGAGAGTGTTGAGTTTCGGGGGGTTTTCTTTAATTTCTCTTAAGACTATGTAGCGTCCTTCTCTGTTTTCTACTACTTTCATTGAAGCATTGACTCTGAACCTGTTTCCCTCCCATACTGCCGAAAAACCGCAGTTTAAGAAGTTCTTAAACTGCTCCCTTATTAGTTGCTGATGTGTCGGTGGTCTGGTAGAAAGGAGAATCTCATAAATGTTAACTGTATCGTCCGACGTCGTTTTGATAGGAAGTTTTATAAGTTTCCCTCTTACTCTTATTCCTACCTGCTGGTTGGGAACAAAGTGAATGTCCGAACCTCCCAGCTCCACGAGCTCTTTGACTGCTTTGTTGAGAATCTCCTTTGCAGTCATCTTTCCTCCTTTAGTATTATTTTAGCTTTCCTTTTCGTTTACTCTTTCTACTATCCTCTGTTTCATCTGGAAGGAGAGTTGTTTTATTCCTCTCTTTTTAAATCCTTTGGGCACTTGGCACTTTGATTTCTGCTCTTCTTCAAGGAATAATATATCAACTGCGTTAAAGTATAAAAAAGGGGGAGCAAATGCTCCCCCTTTCATGTTTTTTTCTTCGCTCAAGCTATTAAGGTCAAACTATTAAGGTGAAGAGGTTGACTCTACATAGTGAACAGTAGGTTTGTCTGAGCAGGAATCGTATTCGTAGTATCCCTTAACTTTGGAGTTGGTAACCTTAACTGTAAAACATTCGTTCTTACCGTCTCCGTCTTTGTCTGTTGCTTGAATCTCAACGGTATTGTGTGGAGATGCTACTACTTTGATGTCTGGATAGTTAGAGTCAAGCACTTTTGAAGCTCCTTCATCTCCTCCACTTACGCTTGTGCCTTCGTAGCTGTGCTTAGCGTAGAAGAGAGCGTTCTCTGCTGTTACAGCGTTCCTTGCATCTGCTTCCATAGAACTCTTAATAGCTCCTACGTCGCTTCCCATCAAGCGTGGAAGGGCGATTCCAGCTAAGATAGCAAGGAGCACCCCTACAATGAGAACCTCTACGAGCGTAAAACCTTTACGCTTGAGCTTTTTTCCGGGACTTTCTCCCATCGCATACCTCCTTTACTTGGTTTTTTCAACTATCTATTATAAGTTCAGCTATCTTATCCGTGTGGTAAACTTTATAAGTCTAGGTTCTATTAAGATTAAGACTTCCTTATATTTTTCTTCGTTTATGTTGTTTGTAGGAACTCCTAGATTGCTTGCATTTTCTTTCCTCTTTTCGTATTTCTTCAGCCCGCCTACAAATACTACGTCTCCACTTCTGCACATAAAACTCGTGTTAACAGTTTTAGGAGCTTTAATTGGAACTTGAATGTTTCCTAACTGTCCGGCTTGAATGATTTTGTCTCCGAGGTATTGAGTTTGCTCAAAGCCCACTTGCAGGAAAATCCTATCTCCCAAAACAGTCGGAATCATTTTCAAATCAAAACCGTCGTAAACGTATTTTATTGAATAGGAAAGAGTAGGATTAGTTCCTCCCACGCTTACATTTTTCGGCTCAAGGTAGGGATAGCCTACTGCGTTTTTTAGCCTTGCCATTTCCCTAGAAAGGGAAAGAAGCTCTGTAGAGCTTACTACTTTAGCGTTGAGTTTGTCTTTTAAGTATCCAACGATAAAACTCGCATCTATTCCGTGAGCTATTCCCGATAGGTAATCGGTTGAAAGGTTGGTAAACTCTATCTGTGCAGAGTCAACTCCGACGTCTGCTGTAAACTGATGTCTGTAAGCTCTCTTTAAGAGGTTAAGAGTTGTGGTTAATCTCTTTGCGTCTTTTGATGAGAGCTCTATTATGTAAATCTTCATTGCTACCATAGACTCAAGCTGTTTCTTCAGCTGATTAAAGTAAGCGTCAAGGAGTTTTTCCTGCTCTCTGTTTACTACTGCTACGACTAAACCTGTTTGAGAGCTTACTGCTAAAGGCTTTTTCTCTTCCAGAGTTTTCTTAACAAGAACCTGTCCCTCTGTGGTTGATAGATAGTTAATGCCGTTTTTCAGGCTGTTTTCTACGAGTTTGGCAATCAGTTTCTCTGAGGCTGTTTTTCTATTTTCGTTTTCTTTAGATAAGGAAGAAAATTCATAGCTTTTGTTTTTAGCTCCTGCGTATTCCTGTTTGAACTTTTGGGCTTGATAGTCCTTTGAATAGGGAGAGATTCCTTGGAAAGATTTTTCTCCTTTCCTTCTTAGTCCCTTTTTGTTGCCTACCTTTATCTGCTTTTCTTTCTCTGTTTCCTTGTTGGAGTTTTTGCTCTCAGTAGAGCTCTTCCCTACGCTGGAACTCTTTTGATGGGAGTCCTCTTTTTCCTTGAGGCTGGAGCTTCCTTTCTTGCTGTTCTCCTTATCCTTCTTCTGGACTTCTTTAAGTCTGGAAATTTCTTCTTTGTAGCTCGTTCGCTCTGTGTTCTCAATGGAAAGAGAATAGCTTTTTAGCAGTTCAGAAATTTCCCTTTGGAGTTCTCCGAAGATGTCCTCTTTTACTTCCGATAAAAAATCCTCATCGCTTGTTTTAAAAAGGAGTCTTTTGTATTCTCTTGATAGAAGAGGAATCTGATAGACAACCGTTTTAGTAAGCCTAAACCGGATTACCCCGTTTTCCCAGCTTCCGTAAGAGTCTGTTTCCTCTCCTACTTTTTTAAGAAGTTCTTTTAAACTGTATCGGCCGTAAATAGGAAGAACTCTTCTGTTTTCAACTTCTTTGTCGGCCTTACAGGTGTATCCGTTCCCGTTAAGGTATTCGCAAAAGTCCCTTAAACTCCCTCCCGAAAAGGAAACAGTTAGAAATTCATCGGGAGGAATTCCCAAGTCGTCTGCCTTGAGGACTAAGGGAGTAGCCTTAATTACCTCTTGGGCCGTTTTACCAGATTGAACGTTTAAAGTTTCCTTCGGCACGCTTACCGGCTTTATTTGAGGCTTTACCGTTGCACAACTAGAGCCGACCAGAGCTACCAGCCCGAGGCTTAATAACTTCCTCATACCAATTACCTCTTTAATTGTTTTTTTTTCATTCTAGCAAAATACCTTACCTTTCTTTTAAGGTAAGGGCTTTAGAAAAAGAGAGGCTCAAAGTAGAGAGCTATTCTTTCCCTGTCGTAGTGGTAGGAAATTGTATCCAGAGAGAATCCCAAAGATAAAACTCTACCGACCTCTACCTCCAGCTCCGGGGAGATGAGCCTTAAGGGAGCAAGGGCTATTTCCTGTTCCCTTGCGTTGTAGATGTTGAACTGGTATCTCTTTCCTCTTTTTCCCTTTGCTGTGCACAGATGCCTCTTTTCGTCGTAGGAGTATTCCTTTTCCTCTACCTTTTCTCCTTCAAAGGAAACAGTTAGGTTTACTACTGCTTTTTCCGGAATTAAGCTCTGGAGGTAGAACTTCCACTCCTTTCTCTTTCCGTCAACTGCAACGGCGTAGGAAACAATGGAGTCTTTAATTTCCTCTTCTTTTTTTCTGAGCCATTCAAGGCCGTATTCTCCGGCCTTATTTAAAAGAAAGGCTGTAAAGAGAGGCCTTGTTCTTTCAGGAAAAAAAGCTCCTATTCCGAACCTCTGGAGGTTTATTCCCTCTTCCTTGCTCCAGTCTATTGAAAAGGTAATGTCTGAATGGTCTAAGGGAGTTATCCTATCGGCCGAAAAGGGACAGACTATCATAGGAGCATTAAGCTCTATCCACCTTTCAAACATTCCGTCAAGGATTATCTTTCCTACTTCCCTATCCCACTTTTTAATCTTTTCAATGAGGGCCTTTCCGGTCATACTTTTCCCCATTCTCCCCTTAAAAGGGACGCTCAATTGGTATTATATCAATGAGGGCAGGAAGAGGAGAAAGAATGTTTGACCTCAGAATAAAGGAGGAAACTATGAAAAAGCTCATACCTGTTTTAGCAATCTTTTCTCTGATGCTATCCTCTAACAGCTACGCAGGAAACAGGTATGTTAAAGAACCTGTAAAGGGAGAGATAGGAAAGAAAGTGTGGACAAAGGTAAGCAAGCCTTTTAAGATTAAACTGCCCAAAATTAATCCGGATAAGTATCTAAAGAGGGAGAAAGAAAAGAAAGGAAGATATACAACCAGCTTCCCGTCAAAGCACAGGGAGATAGCTCCCAAGTTTTCCTTGCTCTTTTCTGAAAAGCTCTTTAAGAGGGCCAAGTGCTACGACGTATTAGGTAAGAGATGGTATAGTGCTGAGAGGAAGGAGCTCCGTGGAGCTAAGGCCTACGGTAAGATGGGAAAGTGGGTTGTTTACCAAAAAGGGAGCAAATTCTGTTTTATTGAGATTCCGGAGTAGGAGGAAGAAATGAGGAGTTTTCCCTTGTTTTTTGCAGTTGTGTTGGGTCTTTCTCTCCCGGCTCAGGCCTCTTTATCCGACTATTACTTGAGGGAAAAAGTTAAGGAAAACTCAGCTGTTTTGGAGAAAATGACTGAGGTTATATACAAACTTGCAGAGAAAGTTAACCGGCTTGAGGAAGAGCAAAAAAGGCTGAAAAAGGCACTTGAGGAGAGAACTCCCTCCCAAGGCATTAAGCCTAAAAAAGAACCGACTTCTGAAGGAAAGCCTTTCAGCCGTTTTAGAAAGGTCCTGCGTATAGTTTCGGTCTTTAAACAGAACAACCTTGACAGGATAGTAAAAGGATTGAAGCTAATACAGGAAGAAACGGGAGTTCCTTTGTTTGCAGGAATAGGAAGAACTTACTTTGTCGTCTTTACCACAAAGCCGATAGATAAAGAAATCTTAAAGGAAGCAGGTTTCAGCGATGCTTACTGGGAAAGGACTACAAAACCGATATATGAGTTTGTTAGGCCTATTCATTCTCCTGATGACGTTTACTCCCTTTACGGGGAGCTGGGCAGGTAGTTTTAGGAAGTTTCAGACTTTTTTAAGCGAACGGGATTATTCCTACTGCGAGAAGTTGGGAGTTGACCCTCTGATTCCCTTGGCCATTGCAGGAGTAGAGAGCAACTGGACTCCTTGGGTAATCAGGGTTAACACGAAAAAGAGAATTACGGTTAAGGGAGAGGGAATAAAAACAGTTAGAGGTAGAGGTTATTACGTTTTCTACTGTAAAAGCAGAGCCAAGTGCGAGGCCTTAGCTCTTCTCCTTTTGAGAAAGGGAATAAAAAACCTTGACCTTGGAGCTTTCCAGTTTAACTATTACCATCAGAAGAAGATAGACAAAGACTTTACGGTATTTGACGCCTTTGACCTTAAAGAGGCATACAGAAGAGTTTGCCGTATAGTTGCCCTAAACTTTCAGGCAAGAGGGAAAACGGCAAACGCAGTAGCAATGTATCACACGTCAAGACCTTGGAAAAACTATTACTACGCAAAGAAATTCTGGAAAATCTACAAAAAACTCAGGAGGCAACTTGAAAGAGCTGATTGAAGAACTTTCCGACGTATCCCAGATTCCTCCTTCGGTTGTTAAAAGGGTTCTTTCTTCTCTGCCGGAAGTTGTCCTCTCAAGAGCTCTCAAAGGAGAGAAAACCGTTATTCCAAGACTGGGAACTTTTACCGTTGAGGACGGCAAAATAAAATTCCGAACCTCAAATATTTTAATTAAGACCTTTAAAAGGAAATTGGAGTCTCAAAACGGCAAATAGAGTTCTAAAACACTTGACAGGGTGAAAAAAGGGGATTATTATGAGTAAAAACGCTAACGGAGGTAAAAAATGACAAAAGGAGAACTTGTAAGTGCAGTAGCAGAGAGGAGCAAGCTGAGGAAAAGGGACTCTGAAGCGTTCATCAACGCTTTCATTGAAGTAGTTACCGACGCCCTCAAAAAGGGCGAAAGAGTGGAGATTAGGGGATTTGGAACTTTTCTAATGAAAGAGAGAGCTCCCAGAGTTGCGAGGAATCCCAAAACCGGCAAGAAGATTAAACTCCCTGCTAAGCTTGTTCCTATGTTTAAGGCAGGGAAAGACCTTAAAAAGGCCACAGAGAAAATTCTTTAAGGGGGAGAGATGAAAAAGGCATTAGGAGGTTTTGCCCTTGTTTTAGCCTTAAGCGTTTCCTCTTTTGCAGGAGTCTGGGAAACTCAATGTGCAGGTTGCCACAACGGGCAACTTGCTCCGAGCAAAGCCCAGCTTAAGGCAAAGTTCAAAACTGCAAAGGACTTCATTGACGCCGGAAGAAAAACCTCTAATCCTATGATGGTCTCTTTCAAAGGAAAAGTTCTTGAGGACGCCGCAAAGGAACTCTACAAGTAAGCCTTAATAATACGGGAGGCCTTTTCGTAGGCCTCCTTATTCCTCTTCTGAGATTCAACAAAGGATTTTATCAGTCCTCTCTCTTTCCCTTCAACTTTGGAAATCTCTTCCCTCTCAAGGATAAAGGAAACAGCGGCAAGTTTGTAAAACCTATTGTCTGATTCTAAGCAGGCAAGATTTTTAGCAAAGAGCTCAACCGGAGTAGAGGCTACCATAAGGGGAAGATAGATAGAAGAGGCTCTGTTAATCTGAACAAAAGTCCAGAGGAAAGCAACTGTTTCAGGCGAAAAGTTTTTGAGCTCCTTCTCAAGCTCCTCAGGCTCTTCCTTAGAAGATAAAACGGTTCTTATCAGTCTGTTAAGCTCTTTAGAGGAAACTTTTTCTCTGGTTTTCCTATCTTCCATTTCCCTACCCTTTTCAGGTGAGAAATTTCGTATAATCAAAGTAAAAGTCCGGAAGAGGTAAGGAAAATGGGACTGAGAAAGCTCCTTATCCTTAGTTTGATTATACCAAGTTTCTTTCCTCAAACGTCAAAAGCTGAAGAGAAACTGGACATACTGAAACTCCCTCCGACGGAAGTTTACAACGCCTACCGTAATTACAGAGAGCATCTGGATTACCTCTACCTCTTAAAAGAAGTTCCCATCTCAACCGTTCCGAAGATTCTTCCTCTAAAGACTCAGATGATTAATCTGCACCCTGCGTTTATAACCCAGTTTGTCCTTCCTCCCGACACAAAGGTAGTTAAGTCTTACACTTCTTTACCGGTTAAGTTCTTCAAGGTTGTAGAAAATACCATACTGATACAGCCGTCAAAACAGGCCTCTCAAGGGAATTTAGTTGTTTACTATCAGGAAAAGGGAAAACCCAAGACGTTAACTGTTCTCCTGAAAGTTTACGACCCTACAAACTCCCACAGAGAGCCTCTCCACACCCAGTTTGTTTTCACTCAAGGAAAGGTTCTCTCTCCGGCTGAGGTTCTGGATAGATACTACTCCCTCTACAAACACTATCCTCAGAGGCCTTACGAGTTCTTCAGAGTTGACGGAATCGTTTACCTGATTCAAAGGAGTTCCCTTTACGGGACGACAAAAGGAGGGAAATACAAATATCTGGTAATACCAACCGTAATGAGTCAGTAGGAGGGAGATATGATTTACCTAAACCCGATTAAGGTTAAAACGCAGAATAAGAGGATAAGGATTCAGACAGCCGTTGACAGGCCCTTTTCCAAAAGAGGAAACAAGAGCACGAAAATCGTTGACCCGAATTTTGACGTTCTTCCGGTCGCCTTTGACCTTTTCGGCCTCTACCTTGACACTCAGGAAGTAGGAGCTCAGGTAGTTCAGGTTAACAAAAACACGCTCGGAAGCAAGGCAAGTCTTTTAGGAATACTGAGAGCCCTGCTTCTTTTGAAAATAATGAACCCGGCTCTTTACGGAATGATAGTAGAGGCCGCCAAACTCCTTTCTTACGAGGTAGATGAGAGCTTTGAAGTTCCTCCTCTAACTTTCCTGCTGGAGGGGGAAAATCCGGTAGTTGAGAAAGTGTGGATAAGCATTTTAAACAAAACGGGAATTACCAAAGAGGAATACGCAAGAGAAGTGTCGGAAGAGTTTACCAAAAAGGGACTTTTTGAGGTTATAGCCCTCTTTTCAAAGAAACAGGAAGAGGACAAAAGAGCTCTATCCCGACTTATGCAGAGGCCCATTACCAGTTCAGCAGTTCCCTACGGTTTAAGGACTTACAGCAACCTTTCAGAGGACCTAGAGCTCATTTTAGAAGAGCTCCGAAAGGGAATTAGCAGGGAGTAATTATGAAGGGAATAAGGATATTTTACCACTTAGAGAGGAAAAAAGAGGGATTTCTGGGAGTTTATTCTTCTTTCCCAGAGGTAGAGGATAAGGTCGTGTCCTCTATGCTCCCTACTCCGAGCGTTCTTCTGCTTGGAGACTGGAAAGAGCTCTCCAAGTTCTTCTCAAAGTTCTTTATAAAACTTGAAGTTTCCCTTTTAAAGACCAGATACCCGATAAAGAGATACTTTTTAAACGAAAAGTCCTTATCTGAGTTCTGCTACCTTGCCTCTCAGGTTCTAACCGGCCGAGAGCTTGAGCTGATAAGGAACGTCTCCGTAGCCTCTATTCCTCTTCTTCCCGATTCCCATCTCCTAGAATACGACCCGATAGATTTACTGTCGGGAGCTTTAAAAATCTTCGGAGACGAGGAGCTCTCTCAGGAGGTTTACTTTGTTTCAGATTAAGTCCATCAAAGAGGACAATTCGGTAGAACTCCAAGGCTCTTCCTTAAAGAGGCTCTACGGTGTTTATGCTGAGAGTTATTCCGACGGAATGGAATCTATCCCTTTAGAGGTAGTTAAGGGCTTTTACGAAAAGTATTTCGGAGAGGAAAAACCTAACTGGATATGGATAGGGATAAAGAGAACGCCCGTTGAAGGATTCCCCGGAAAAAACGGTTCTCCTTACAGGACGGAAGTTATCTACCTCTTTTCCTCTAAAGAGGATAGGGATTCCTTTTCCTCTTTCTTTCCCTCTTTAAGGCCTATGAACGGCCTAGAGCTTGCCAACAGGCTTTTCAGATTCCACTCCCTCGTTTCTCCTTACTACTTTACCGACAAAGGGCTGGGATTAAAGGGAGTTCCTATCATCACTCCCGATACCATCTATTCGGCTCTTTTGAGAGGAAAGTATAAGGACTTTTTCTTTAATGAGCTTGAAAAGGCAAGGTGCAGGAAAGACTTTCCTTACAGGATATACAAATCGGTTCTCCCTACCTCGGAAAGGCCGTCTTTAAAAAAACTCTTTTCCGTTCCTTGGTATGGAGTTCTGTGGATAAAGGCAGGTTTTGGGAACTTCTACAATACTTTGAAGCTGAGAGCTCAGACTCTATCGGTAGAAAGAGCTTCAAAGTGGAAGAAGATAGCTCAGGCCCACAGAAACGGGGAACTCCCCCTTGCCCTTGTAGAAATGGCCTTTATCGTTCCTCAATGGCTTGAGCTACCCCAGATTTTAGGTAGTGCTCTATCGGTAGTCTTTGCAGAATGGTATGTTAAGTGGATTAACTACCTCTACGACCCGATTACTTCCTACGATGAAACACACACTCACTTTTTCACCTTAGACAAAGTAGCCAAGATAATGCCCTTGAGCTACGGAAAAAGCTCCTTCAGAAAGGGAGAAGAACCGGTTTTCATTTACGGATTCTCCCCAAGTCCCATTCAAAAAAATAAAGGAGAACTCTTTTACTTCCACTTGGCCGAAGAGGGAAAGTTCCACTCCATTATCGTTGCTCCCCAAAGGTCTGGTAAGTCTGTTACCAACCAGATAATCATCTCAACCCTCATTAAAGTTGACCCTAAAAAGCTCTACTACGGGAAGATAAAGCCCTTTAGACTCCCGGTTAAGGTAGCCCAGTTTGACGTTGGATTTTCAGCAGAGTTCTTCGTGGAGCTCCTAAAAAGGAGAGGATTCAACGTAAGAGTATTTCCCCCGAAAAGAGACATAAAAATTAACCCCCTTGAGATAGATAAGGCCGATGAGATTCCGTTAGCAGTTAAACTGATAGCTCTTTTGTTTGAAAACAGAGGAGGAAGCAGGCTCAATCCTGAAGAGATAGGCCTACTTGAAAAGGCTATAAAGATACTCCTTTCAAATAAAAAGCTGTGGCTCTCCTACGACGACACTAAAGAGCTCATCACGATAAAAGAAACCCACCCCCACCTTTACGACCTTGCAGTAAAGAAAGGCCTTAAAGGAATAAGCCTTTTAAGGGAGGCAATAAAGCTCGGGCCGGAGTTTAAGGTATTTGACTACCCGACTTTAGTTGACCTTGTTAAGGTTTTAAAGAAAATGAGGGAAGAGACGAGGATAAAAGAGGAAAAGAGAATCCTTGAAGAACTTGCCTTTAAGATGAATACGGTTTCCCAGATTGAAAACTTCTCCACTTGGAGTTCTTCCTCATTTGAGCCCGTTGACTACCTCTACATAGACCTGCACTACGTAAAGGAGCTTGACCTCTTCGTTCCTATATACCTTGCTCTGCTAACTAGGACTCTGAAGATGTTATCAAAGTTTCCCTTTAACACTCCAAAATACCTCTCAGTTGACGAATTCCACAACTTTGTAAAGTATAAGACCTTTACGGACTTCTTTGAGGTCTTGGTTAGGGAGGCGGCAAAGAGGAACATCTACCTAACCTTTATTTCCCAGAACGTTGACGACTTCCCGGAGAAAGTGGTTCTCAACGTTAGAACAAGAATTATCCTTAAAGGGCAGGAAAGTTCAGGAGGAAAGACATCGGACTTTTTAGATTCGGTTAGAGAGAAATTCAGACTCTCAGATTCGACAATGGAGAGGTATAAGGAGCTCCCTAGGTATAGTGCTCTGATAACCTACGGAGAGGGAGCGTTCTTCGGAACAAGCTGGCCTACTACGAAGGAAGGCCTTATGGTCTTTGAGAGCCGTAAGATTCCCGTTCTAAAGACTCCCGACGGAATAGTCATTAAGAAAACCTTTGTAGAGGAATAAAGTTGAGAAAGTTAAAGGAAAAGCTGGGACACTACTACCAGCTCTTAGCAGAGAGCGAAAATCCCGAAGAGGTGCTCATTTACTTCAACACTTCCTTAGAGGTAGAGGTCAGGGAGAAAAGAGCTGTAATTCCTCCTCTGAAAGAGGAAATAGAGGGAGTAGAGGATTCTCCCTCTCCTTAAACCTCTCTCCTTTTTTAACAGCCTTTTCACCTGAAAAATAAAGGAGGGAATACAATAAGAACAAAGAACCTCTAAGGAGGAAGCTATGTTCTGGTATTGGAAAAAGGTAGGAGAAAGACACTACTTTGTAGAAGCTAATAACTTAGAGCTTAAATTTCTAGCCTCAATGCCCGGTATAGCATCAGCCGGAAGAAATGTTAGCGACCTTGAGGCACAAGTAATGGAAAAACTCGTTCCAAAACTTGAAGAATACCTGAAAGAAAAAGACCCGAAGGGAAAGCTTAAATACGCATTTATCGGTTTTATGGGAACTCTCTACCAGAAAAGGCCTAAAAAGATGTTAGAGGTCGGAGGGCTTTTAGTAGCCCTATACAGCAGAAAACCCAAGTGGATAAAAAGCGAAATGGTAATTGATTACGACCCTGCAAACTACGAACCTGTTAAAGAAGCCCAAAAGACCTTAGACGGAAAAGTAGTTGTAGATAGGGGAATGGACGACGACGACGGAATTTCTCCTTAAACCTTTTAAAGAGGGAAAAATGAACCGTTATCTGCTTAGAGAAAAGGTGAAGAAAACCTTGAGAGAACTGGTTAGGAGACAAGACGTTAAAGGATTTGCAGAGGCAATTGAATCTCCGGAAAGATTCTTAAACGACCCTAATGCGACAGAGGAAGATTACAAAGTTGTTAGAGAAACAGCCCAAGAGTGTGCCCGAAACTGGGGGATATACGACAAGCTCTTTAGAGTAAAGGAGTTTGGGAACTGGAGTGAAAACAATGCTCCTTTTGAGCTTGAATCTGAGAAAATCTACTCTCCTGAAATTTACGCAGAGTTAACTTCCGACGGCCTTACAGGATATATGCTCGGCTGGACTGAACTTGCTCCGTGGTATTTAAAAGAGTGGGCCGGACTTAACAGGGAAGAAGCCGAAAAACTGGAAACAATTTATAAAGGCCTCCAAGAGGGCAATCTCTCCCTTGAGGATTACCTCGGAGAGCTAAAGGCCTCTTTATGGAAAGATGTATTAGAACCTGTTTACAAAGCCTTTCAAGGGAAAGAAGCTCCTCCTTTAGAAGTTAAAAGATACATCAGGAAACTAAATCCTAACTTAAAGGTTGATTTTGACTTTAATACAGTAAAGCTCATCTGGGAAAACGGGAAATACCACGCCGTCTATCCTGTGCTCTACGACCTTGAAAACGGAAGTCCACCTCTACCTCTGCCTCAGTTTCTTGACGGTCGCAACGCTCTTAAATATGTAAGAGAGAACGCCGTTGCTCCAGAGGAGCTCCTTAAAGAGGTCGTTCGCTGGGCTGATGAACTCCACTATGCAGACCTTAACGACGAACAGGAAGAGGTCTGGAAGAGGATAGAAAAAGAGGCCTCTTTAGAGGCAAAAGAGCTCCTCAAGGGAATTTACAGGGAGTATGTAGAGCCTGAAAACCTTAGTTGGGCAGAGGTAATAGAGATTTACGACGGAGGTTTTTTCTCTTACCTCTATGAAGGGTATTCAAGCACCAATATTAACGGTAGCGGCTATATTGCTCCTGAATGCATAGGCTACTGGTATCTTAGACCTAATGGGACAATAGACTACTTTGAAGTGAGTTCCGAGATTGTAGGCACAGAGTCGGAGTGGACTCCAGAATCTCTCATAGAGGCCTACGAAAAGATTACCGAAGCAGTAGAGAACGCTCACCCTCTATCCGGAATGGCTCTCTATGAAAGTGCCGTAGAGAACTGGATTAAAGAGGAACTTCGCCCTTACCTTGAGGAGAAAGTAGAGGAAACAGCCCGTAGTCTGGAGGCTTTTCCACAGAGCGAGGAAGAGGTTTCCAAACTGGTAGGCAGGATAAAGGAAGAACTCCAGAAAGAGGGAATTTCTCCTAATCTCCTTGAGGACTTAATTGGAAACGAAGGAATTGCAGAGATAATTAACGACGTAAGGGAAGAGCTTGAAGATGATTTTTCGCTTTAGTTAAATCATTTTAAAGGAGGTTGGTATGAGTTACCCGTATCTCTTTTACAAATTTGGAGGAGAACAGGATTTTAAAAGAGCTCGGGAATTGGAAGAAGCTCTTAAGCAAGCAGGACTTGAGCCTTACGACGACTTTTACGATGAGCTTTTGGAAGAGGTTAGAAACTATGGAAGTGCTGATTACCTCGGAAGCCTTTACGCTTATGCAGTTGAGTCAGTAAGGTCTGAGGCTGAGGGTATGGGCTTAAAAATAGCCGATAGTGAATTTTGTTCTAATGGAGTAGCTTCAAGTGGAACTATCGTAATAGCTGAACCTGATGATACTGATAAGGATAGGGATACTTTAGAGGACTTTCTGGAAACTTTAAGAGATTTCAAGGATAAAGTTAACCCCCTTGAGGACTGGCTGGATTTTGGAGTAGGAACTTCGGTAAACGATTACGTTTCCCTTGACGAATACATAGAAAAATTTGAAGAAGAGCTTGACGAAGATGAGGGAGTGGAAATTTAGAGATGGAAAAACCATTTAAGGAGGTTGATATGAGTTACCCATATCTTCTTTACAGGTTTGGAGGAGAGCTGGACTTAGAGAGAGTTCAAGAATTTGAAAAGGCTCTTAAACAAGCAGGGCTAGAACCTCCCGATAACTTTTACGATGAGCTTTTAGAAGTGGCTAAAAACTATGGAAGTGCTGATTACCTCGGAGGCCTTTATTCCTATGCAGTTGAAGCCGTAAGGTCTGTGGCTGAAAATATGGGCTTAGAAACCTATGCTTACGCCTACCCCAACTCCATAGCCTCAACTGGGACTGTTACAATAGCTGAACTTGATGATATTGATAAGGATAGGGAGACTTTGGAGAACTTTCTTGAAACTTTAAGGAAGTTTAAGGAAAAAATAAGCCCTCTTGAGGATTGGCTGAATTTAGGAGTAGAAGGATATTCCCTTGACGAATACATAGAAAAACTTGAACGAGAAATTGAAGAGCTTGATGAAGAAGAAGATGAAGGAATGGAGATTTAGAGATGGAGAAGAGAGATTCTTTAAAGCTACTGAAAGGTCTGGGGGAGAAGTTTTCTCCTCCTTACGGATTTTACGCCTCTTCAAGGTATGAGGGAATAACGGTAGGGATAAGCAAATATCCCTTTAAAACCTCTACAAGCGTTTTTATAACGGTAAAGGGAGGAGAGGACTCCCTTAAGAAGATAAGGAAAGAGGCCTTAAGGCTGGGAATTCTCCAGAGCATAGACATCAAGGGAACAAACATTTACGACGAAGAGGGAAAGGCAAAGGAGCACTATTTCCTCTTAAAGGCTGAAAAAGAAGGGATAGACCTTTCTCCGAGCTTCATTTCTCCCTACGCAGAGCTTAAAAGCTCCTTAAAAGGGCTACTTTTTAAGTTTGAGGGAGAGAGAAAAGACTACGCCGTTTCAAACCCTGAGAAAACGGGAAACAAAACGGTAGATAAACTGATTGAATACGCCTCTCAAGTCCCGTTAAAAGTCCTAATCCACCTTGATTCCGATTACAGGTATTCGGTAGAGGTTAACTCCCTCTTTGCTGAAGGAGAACCACCCTATTCTGTTTTTATCGGAATGAGAAAAAGACTCTCAAGGGAGTTTTATCTTCCTGAAGAAATAGAGCTTACCATTCCCAGCAACGCCCTTGTGGATAACTCAAACGGTCTTTACGTAATCGTTCCTCTAGGAGACGGAACAACCTTTAATGAAGCCTTGGAGAGCCTTAAAAAGAACGCTTACTTTAAAAAGAGGGATTTAGAATCTGAAGAGAACTTTGAGCCGAAGTTTTAGATAAGGAGGCTTATATGAGACTACCCATTATGCTACCTGAATGGGAGGCTGAAGAATACGACAGGGATACTCTTATAGAGTCCCAGCTAATTGAGGCCTTGAGAACGGCCGTAGCTCGTTCTCTAAAGAGCTCTCTTCCCGGATACAGGGAAGGAGACAAAATCTACTTCTACCCTGAAGATTGGCCGGAAACGGAAAAGGTAAAGGTTGGAGTTTCCTTTTCTCTCCCCCCAACTGAGGATAGGGCATTAGTAGAACTGGAGCTCCTTAAAGACAACAAAGTCGTAGGGAGAACAAAGGTTAGCGTCCCTCTTATCTCTCCTAAAGACAACCTTATGAAGGGCCTTTACCGTATTTTCCCGACCGAACCGGTAGAGAGGGAAATGGCCGACCTTTTAAGCCTTTTGCAACAAAAGGAGTTAAAGGAAGAGAGAGAGGAAGATTACGGGAGGGAGCTCTAACTCTCTCCCTGTAAACTCTTAAAGAGCTCCCTTACGGCCTCCCTCTTCCTTTTTTCTGAAACTTTGACGTATTTAGAGCTCGTCTTTATGCTTGAGTGTCCAAGGAGCTCCCTAATCGTAAAGGCGTCAAATCCGGCCTCAGCTATCATCGTTCCGAAAGTGTGCCTTAAACGGTGAGGAGTAAACTCCTTTACTCCTGCCTCTTTTGAGACCCTCTTCAGTTTCCTGCGTAAGGCTAGCTCCCTTGCAGTTTTGCTCTCTCTTTCCTTAAAGAGGGGGAACAGGTAGAGGTAGTCTAAAACTTTAGAGAGCTCTCCCTCTAAAGGAATAGTTCTCTCCTTTCTTCCCTTTCCCTTGAAGATGAGGGAATTTCCCTGAAAGTTAAAGGGAGTGAGGGATAAAACTTCTCCTATCCTGAGCCCTCCGTAGAGCATCAGGAGAAAGGCAAGGTAGGCATCTATCCACTCTCCCTTTTCCTCTTCGGCCTTTTCCCTTAAAATCCTCTCCATCTCCCTTACTTCCTCTCTTGAAAGAGGCCTAGGCTCTCTCTCTTTAGGTTTTGGTAGGAGCTCTCTCGGAATGTCGGGGAGCTCTAGGTCTTTAGCAAGCCTTGCCCACCTCCTAAAGTTCTGCCAAGCCGCCGCCGATTGTTCGGCAACAACTGGAGAGTGCTTTTCTACTGCCTGATAGAGAAGTTTAGCGTTAATCTCTTCCCAGCTCTCTATCCCTAAAGCATCAAGGCTCTCAAGGATTCTTTTGAGCCTCCTTTCGTAAATCTCAGTAGTTTTAGTCCCTTGACTTTTTAGGTAGAGCCACTCTTTCCACTCCTTAAAGAGGGGAGAGTCAAGGAGTTTTCCCATTTTCAACCTCTACCTGTTAATTTAAGTCTTTTAATCAACCAGCGTTCTTTCCAGTAGGCTACTTTTTCCTCAAAAGACTCTGCGTTTGTGAGAGGAAGTTCTTTTCCTTTAAGAGCCTCTTTAAAGTTTTCGCACAGAGGAGCAAAGTAGTAGCCTCTTTTTAAGTTAAGACAAAAAGGTTTATTTCCTTTCAATCCCATAAGAGATAGAGCTTTCTTAACAAGCCTTATCCTTGAATTAGTAAGACTTAAAGAATTCCACTCCTTTTTTGAAATTCCCTCTCCTTTAAGTTTTTCAACGAGGAAGTCAAAGGCCGGAGTGAGGGTAAAGTGCAGATGAGTATATCCCTTGGTATAGCCTATAAACTTCCAGCCCTTGAGCCTTGTGTAGATAGCACTTTTCCCGAAAGCTCCCATAGTGTCAACTGCAAGGAGCTCCTCTTTGTAAAATCTCTTAAAGAACTCTGCTACCTCTTTAGAGGTAGAGGCAAGGGCTACAAGTTTAGCTCCCAGAATTTCGTTGTAGGGAGGGACTGCTCCTAAAATGTAGGCTGTTAGGAGTCTTTTTAGACCTCTCTTTTTCTCCTCTAAACTCCAGCCGATAAACCTATCTCTTACCGAAAGGTTAAATACCGGGTCTGAAAGGCCGAATATTCCCATTACCTTTTTTACATTCCAGTCCCACAGGATAAAGTCCATTCTCCTTCCTACTCCCTCTGAAACCGGAACGCTCCAGAACGACTTTGCGTATTGGAAAATCTCCCTTAAAACTCTTCTACGCCTGCTGTCCTTTTCAGCCTGTATTAACTCCAGACGGGGCTTTATCTTTGTAAAGTCAACTTCTCCCTTTTTGGCAAAGTAGCGACCTACTCTTTCTCTGAGCCTTTTGTATTTCCCGTTCTTAATCCCTGCAAGTCTTTTCCAAAACTCCCTTTCCTCTACCTCTACTTCTACCGTTCCGTCCTCAAGGAGAGTAAGACCGAAAGGGTAGAGGTAGAGGTTTAGCCTCTTAACAGGAGAGGAAGAATCGGGGAGTTTTCCCATTTTCAAACTCCCTGTTTCCAATGGATTATTCCCACTACATCTGCAACTGCATACACAATAGATGCCACCATAAAAAAATACTGCCCTGTAATGTAGGCGTAGAGGGCGTAGGAGATAGAGGCTGTTAGAGAGAAGAAGAATCCCTCAAAGGGATAGCCCAAGGCTATCGTGAAAACTCCTACAATGGACACTACGCTTGCAAAGAGCTCTAGGGGTTTTTCTTTTTTCATTTCATTTTTGTTTCCCCAAAAAAGGGAGAGGGGGATTCCCTCTCCCTACTCTCTTGTCTCCAGCAGTTTAGTAATGATTGAGGGAATTTCCCGACGGAGAAGCTCTCTCAGGTTAGCATCAGTCTGGTAGGGCAGGTTGGCAAGGTTGTGAGCAAACTCTCCTAAATTCCTGCCGAGGGGAATAGTGTAGGTTTTCCTGTTAACTTTCCCGTTTTTTACTGATATTACTTCATACTTCCTTTGATTCCCTTCTTCGTAGATGCTTAAAATCGCAATTCCTTTCTTAAAGAGGTCTCCCCAGATGAAAGACGTACAGTCTATAAGAAAATCAATCATGGAAAAATTTCGTCCCGAGGGGTAATGAACATACTGGGTGTAGGCCTTGAGTAAAGCCTGAGATAGCGTAGAGGAATCTTCCAAGGCAGAAATGTCGCTTACCTTGAGGTCTCTTGAAAGAATAGCAGAAAGGTAAATTTTCTTTGCCTCTGTCTCACTAAAGGGAATTTTCTCAAAGAAATCCTCAAGGGGCTTTCCCTTTTTAAGAGATTGAAGTATTGAGCCTGCTTCTTTTTCTCTGTCAGGAAAGTAGAAACGCTCTATCCTATCGGTTTTGATAACGGAGAACTCTCCGTGTCGGGGGCAGTAGTAAGGCTCTCCGTCAGCTTTTGAAAGACACAGGGACAGAAGCTCAGCAAGATTTTTGCTCCCCCTCTCTTTGAGGTAGTTTATAAACTCCGGAATTTCCTTTTTTGTCAAAAGCACCATATCCTCCTCCTTTCCTCAGGAATTGTTCCTTTTTATTTATTATAACAAACAGAATGTCCTACTTTTTCAACTTCCTAGCTATCGTCTGTGCTACCTGAACCGTAATTGCGTTGCCTATTGCTCTGTATAGGAGGCTGTCCGAAGCTCCCGTTTTCCTTGCCTTTTGGTAAACCCAATCGGGAAATCCTTGGAGTCTAAAGCATTCCAGAGGAGTTAATCTCCGGATTTTTAACTCTTTGCCGTTTTTAATCCCGTAAAGGCCTGTTTTCGCTCCTCTACCTCCTCCTCCGGAAAGAAGAGTCGGAGCAATTCCCTCTGGAGAGAAAACTCTGTTTGCCTGACTGTTTGTTTTACCTACATATCCCACTTGCAGAGGTTTTTCTAGGGCTTGCTTTCCTTTAAACTTTCCGTTAGGGTCGTAAACAAAGTTTCCCTCCCAGTTTGTATAGTGCCTTGAGGTGAGAGTTCCTGCAATTTCAGAATCCTCGTGTATTTCTTCTTGAGCCTTCGGGGGTTTGTAATAAACTTTATCTGATTCTCTGAGAGGAAATACTTTTGGGGCACTCTTTCCTCTAAGATGGAAGATAACGAACAGCCTTTCCCTGTTTTGTGGCACTCCGAAGGCTTTGGAATTAAGAACCGCCCATTCTCCATCGTAGCCGAGGGAGTCCATTTTATAGAGAAGGTAGGCAAACGCCCAGCCTCTATTTGCCGAAAGCAGTCCTTTAACATTCTCAAAGACACATAGGGCAGGTCTTTTTCTCTCAATAAGCCTGAACATTGCACTCCAAAGAGGATAAGCTCTTCCATCTTTTAATCCCTCCCTTCTTCCAACCAGAGAAAAGGGCTGACAAGGAATTCCGGCTGTTAATACATCAAAATCGGGAACATCGTCAAGTGGAAGAGTCCGAACGTCGTCCCATTCAAACTCTCCCTCTGTATCGTAAACGGCCTTGTAGAGCTCCCTTATTCTCTGGTCAATCTCACAGAATCCTACGCACTTATATCCCTCAAGCTCAAAGGCTAACCTGAATCCTCCTATCCCTGCAAAAAGGTCAAAGAACTTCATTTTTTCTTCCTTCCTTTTCACTTCGGCCTCGCAAATTTTAAAAGTGGAGCAGATATTTCTAAAAGCCTCCTTTTAGCTATCTCGCAGTATTCTGGATTTACCTCTATCCCTATCCATCTCCTATCAAGCCTTTCACAGGCTACCAAGGTAGTTCCTGAGCCTGCAAAGCAGTCTAAAACCAAGTTG